>Ga0268264_10000477_pt1 | contig 53721 bp, 44 predicted proteins | sample KBSSwiS32_FD_190357 | JGI IMG/M metagenome (GOLD analysis project Ga0268264, IMG submission 190357) | Switchgrass rhizosphere microbial communities from Kellogg Biological Station, Michigan, USA - KBS Switchgrass S3-2 (SPAdes) (version 2) | ecosystem: Host-associated > Plants > Roots >... | reverse complement strand
ATCTCACTGACAAATCACTGTGGCGGAGCCAGCCAGCCATCGTGATTGAGGCCGGAAAACTCCAGCCTCAGCCGGTCCAAAGATGGGGAGCGGATCACACGGTGACGGACTCTCACTCAAACCGAGGGATCAGGAAGGGGGCAGGTCACATCGACTATCCTCAGCCCGGCCATCACGCCATGCGCGCTCCAACTCCAGGCGATCTTCGCCCGCCGCCTGGTCGGACGGGGTGAATAGCGCTGCGAACTTCTGCCCTATCGCCTCCTGTGCGGTAAGTCCGACAATGCGCTCAGCGCCCACACTCCAAGTCAATATTCGACCATCTAGAGCGAGCGTCATAATCGCGTATTCGCGCACGTGGGTGAGTATCAGTCTCGCGACGTCGCCATCGATGGACGTGTTCATCGAGACGTCTTGCAAAAAGAAGGTGCCGGACGGCAGGATTCTGCGACGCTGGTTTCGCAAGGTCCAATAGCCGCTGCGGCCACAGGCCCTCGTCGTTGATTGTCATCAGGGCAACAGGTTGCGCGCCATCTTGCTCCGCGACGGAGAAGCTTCCGGGACGCGCTCACCGAGACCCTGGGCCCTTTGCTTTGTGGCTCATCATGTTACCGCGCACGGTCGTCTTTGCAGAAAGCGCCTTGGCGTCTGGGCCGTCAGGCCCTGCCGATCGGACCTCCTTCTCTGCGGTTCGCTTTGCGCCACGCTTCGAGACGAGTCCGGAGCGTTCCCCTAAGGGCTGGGCGGCATTGCGGGTCCGACCCGCTGTCTGAGTGGGTTTGGTCACGATCTGGCTCCACGGTTTGGGACGCCGTCGGTCTGGTCGGAAGTGGTCTGGTTGGGCGCCGGCGCTTTGTTGATTGGCTCGCCGGACGGAGGATCGGTCGCGGTTTTATTTCCTTGGGGGGGTCGCTTCCGCGCCTGCGGGCTCGGTATCAGACCGGGGCGGCCAACCCGGCTTTTGCTGATCGTCGCGATTCCAAGGGTGTTGATTGGGTTCGGGCACGTCGCTGGTCCTGATGAACTGGGTCAGGAAAACACCGCTCGAAAACGTTCGATCCACGAATTCACATTTCAAGAGAGCGGAACTTGGCTTGGCGCAGTTCGCGTACGATCTCATCCACAGCCTACGACCCCGCTAAGTTCCACTTAGCGACGACGCCAAGCTCTAGCTAAACGAAATGCAGGCTTGTCGCTCCATTACCGGAACGACTGCGGGGACATAGCCCTTGGGCTGATTTGACCCTGTCGGGAGACGAAGATGCCCAATGCCGCAGATCTTCACAGCAATGCATACACCGGACCCGACAGAGCGACGGGTTCCATCGTCAGCAATGAGGGAGTGGGCCACGAAGTGCTCGATGACGGCCAGGAAGAGGTTTTCTCCCGCCGCGCAGTCGAGCTTGGCATGATTGAAGATCCGAAAGCGCTCGGGCCGGAGGACGTTGCGGCAGTGCCTATGTCTCCAGCGCGTTTGGGGCGCTAGGTCGGTCAAGGCATCGCCCCAGTCGCGATGCCGACGATCATTGCGCAAGCTCGAGCAGAACGTGTGCGAGCCGTCTGTGTCGGATTGCCCCCGAGGCGAGGCGCTTGGGTACCTCGTCCCGGCCCATCTCCGGCCCGAGCCGGGACTACTCTCCAAGACGCTCTAATCTGGCAGTCTGGCCTTGTTTAATTTACCCCGGCGGAACATGAGGCCGTTGTAGATGGGTTAGTGGAGCGCTCATCTGCCGCTGGCTGGTTACGGAGATGGTCTGCATGAGGCGTCCTCAGTCTGGGGCGACCAAGGTCGGGTCAGGGTGACGGCCGCCTCGTCGAACTGCTCAGCGTGCTGAACGTGTCGGGCATGGCTGTCGGCTGATCATGGCAGAGCTGCGTATCGGCACGTCCGGCTGGATCTACCGCGAGTGGCGCGGCGTCTTCTATCCGCCGAAGCTGCCCCAGCGTCTCTGGCTCACCCACTACACAGGACGCTTCGACACCGCTGAGATCAACGCCACCTTTTACCGCCTACCCAGCCAGGCTGCAGTGGCCAACTGGCGCGAGACCGCGCCGCCAGACTTCCTGTTTGCTTGGAAGGCATCCCGCTTCATCACCCACATGAAGCGCCTGCGCGATGTGGAGGCGTCCATCGAGCGGGTATACGCGCCGATGACGGCGCTCGGGGCTAAGCTTGGGCCGGCGCTCTTCCAACTACCGCCCCAGATGGCCACGCCTGACGTGCCGCGACTTCGAGACTTTCTGGCCCTGCTCCCGGCTGGCCGACGGCACGTCGTCGAGTTCCGCAATCCGTCCTGGTATGTGGACGAGGTCTTCGTCGCGCTGGCCGAGCGCGACGTAGCGCTCTGCGTCTCCGACCACCACCACGCCCCTGCGCCCTGGCTGGCGACAGCGTCCTTCACCTACGTCCGCGGCCACGGATTGGAGGGCCGCTACTCAGGCAGCTACTCCGACGCGGTCCTTGCTCAATGGGCATCCAGGATCGCGGCGTGGCGTGCGGAAGGCCGCACCGTCTTCGCCTACTTCGACAATGATATCGGCTGCGCCGCCCCGCGTGACGCTGAGCGGCTGAAGGCATTGTTCTAACGCCCACCTTCTTCGCTGGGGCTTCCCGCGCGACGTCGCCAAGCGAGAGGATACCGTCGAGCCGGCCCGCGCCGTCGAGGACCAGAAGCCGCCAGGCGTGTGACGCACCGCGTTGCACAGGCGCCGCTCTGCGTCGGACCTCCTCCATCGCCTGCGAAAAGCACCCTGCGGCGCTGGCCGCACCGGACGGGTCAAAACCGATACCGGCCGCATATGGCGAAGCTGTCTTCCATCTCCCGCCTCAATTGAAATCGCGCGGCGATGGCTATCTGCGCGCAGGGCCTCGGCCGCGCTTAGCGGTTTCCTCCCGCGATGGCCGGCCGGCGCTCACCCGGCCTTGCGCGGGCGGGCCTTAGTAGGAGGCGTCTTGGCGGCCTTGCTTTTGGAAGTTGTGGCGGCCTTTGGCGCGGTCTTGCCCTTTGCGCCCAAGCTGGCTCGGAGCGCTTCCATCAGGTCAACCACGTTAGTGTCCTCCGGCTCCGCGACCTTGGCCGGTTTATGGCCCTTTTTCTTATCCTCGATCAGCTGCTTCAGGGCTTCCTCGTAGCGGTCGACGAATTTGCTGGGGTCGAACGGCCCCTCCTGCTGCTCGATTATCTTCTCGGCGATAGATATCATTGCTGGGTCAGCCGCCTTGTCGCTGATGGCGGCGAAGATCTCGTCGGGTTTCCGTACCTCCGCGTTGCTGCGAATGGTGTAGGCAAGAATGCCCTTGTCACGCGGCTCCAATGCCAGGATCCGCTCGCGCGTCCCAATCACCACACGTCCAAGCGCGATCTGGCCGGACTGCTCCATCGCCGTCCGGATGACGCCGAACGCTTCCTGCGCGAGCTTGCCATCCGGCGCCATGAAGTAGGGGTTATCCCAGTAAAGACGGTCGATCTCGTCCTCCGCTACGAACCGCTCGATCTCGATGGTCTTGGTGCTTTCCAGCTTGACCGAATTGATCTCTTCTTGGGTCAAGAGGATATACTCGCCCTTGGAAACCTCGTAGCCCTTGACCAATTCCGAGCGATCGACCGGTCCGGTATCGGGATCGGTAGTGATCATCTTGATGCGGTTGTTTGTCTTGGGGTTGATAAGGTTGAAGTGGACGTCGCCTGCCGAGTTGGTGGCGGTGTAGAGCGCCACCGGGCAGGTCACGAGCGACAATTTCAGGTGTCCTTGCCAGGTCGGACGGTAGGCCATCGAGGTTCTCCAGGCGGCGCTTCAGCCGCAGCGACTCAACAATCTGGCTGCCGATTCGTTCGAGGAGTTCTTCGATGCACCCGCTGTTACGTCCCGGTGCGGCGCGCCGTCAGGCGCAAGACCTCGCCGGTGATGAAGCTGGCCTCTTGCGACGCCAACAGGACATCACAGGTGCAAGTTCTACTGGCTGAGCCGGTCGAGCCGACGCCGGAGTGCCGGATTTTTGCCTGCGTTTGACCGCCATACCGCAGTAAAATAAACGCGATGGGAATTGGCTTCTGACTATCAGCTGCAGGACGAGGTCTCGCCGCTTTCCAGATCCACTTTGAAGCAGTGCTCATGGCCGCTTTCGACGTCGCGGACAACAATGCTGATCTCTGGCTGCGCGCCGAGATCATGCAAGTCTTCGAGGTAGGCGACGGCTGCGGCTTCGAAAGAGCGTTCCTCAAGCGTGCGGGCGTGGTGGGCGTCAATGTGTCGTGCGTGGACGCGGTAGCGGCGGGCGCCTGAGGATTGGGCCAATGAAGTCTCCTGTGCTCCGGCTGCACGGTGCGCAATGGATCATGCGCCGCCGTCACCTGGGATCGTGTGAACCGGGTGTTCGTTGAAGATCCTACCCTGAGTCGGAGCACAGACGTGGCCGCGACCAAGCTCGCCAAATATCAGGAAATGCGAGACTTCTCGCAGACCGCAGAGCCGTCGGGGAAGGACGCCAAAGTAGCGCCATCGGATGCGCTGCGGTTCGTGATTCAGAAGCACGCAGCCAGCCACCTGCATTTTGATGTGCGCCTCGAGTACGAGGGAACGTTCCGCTCCTGGGCCGTACCGAAGGGACCATCGCTCGATCCGAAGGCTCGCCGGATGGCGATGGAGGTCGAGGACCACCCGCTCGAATACGGCGATTTTGAAGGCACGATTCCTAAGGGTCAGTACGGCGGCGGCACGGTCATGCTGTGGGACCGCGGCTACTGGGCGCCAGAGAAGGGCTTCGAGAAGATTGGCCAGGCCCTCGCCAAGGGCGAACTAAAGTTCGTCATGGAAGGCGAGCGCATGCACGGCTCATGGGTGATCGTACGCACCAAGCGCGACAGCCAGGGCAGGGCCAGCTGGCTGTTGATCAAGCATCGGGACCAGGGGGCGGAAGAGGGCAATGTCTCCGGGCCGACTGACAACGACCGCTCCGTCGCATCCGGCCGAACAATGGCTGAGATCGCCAATGGCAAGGGGAAGGCGGCGACGCCGTTCATGACCTCCGAGGGCACGCCCGCGGGAGCCGTCTGGCAGAGCAATCGCGACGACAGCGCGCCCGCCGGCGTGATTCCGCCGACCAGGTCGAAGGCATCGTCAGCGAAGGCCAAGACCGTCGCCAGCCTCCCCGCCTTCGTGGCGCCGCAACTGGCCAAACTTCTCGACAAGCCGCCGGCAGGATCCGGCTGGGCGCACGAGATCAAGTTTGACGGCTACCGCATGCAGCTGCGCACCGTCGGCGGCAAGGCCACCTTGCTCTCGCGCAAGGGCCTCGACTGGTCGTCCAAGTTTCCTGAGATCGTGGTCGCTGGCCAGGGTTTCAGCGACGGCATCATCGACGGCGAGGTGGTGGCGCTCGACCACACTGGCGCCCCAAATTTTTCCGCCCTCCAGGCGGCGATTTCGGAGGGTAGAACGAAGAACCTCGTGTTCTTCGTCTTCGACCAGATGTTCGACGGCGTCCAAGACCTTCGCCCGCTGCCGCTCAGCGAGCGCAAGGCGCGGCTCGAGGCCCATGTCGAGAACGCGCCGCCCATCATCCGCTACGTCGACCATTTCATTACTGCAGGCGACGCAGTCCTGCAGTCGGCCTGCCGTATGGAACTTGAGGGCATCGTTTCTAAGCGGCTTGATGCGGCGTACCAATCGGGCCGCAGCGAGAGCTGGGGCAAGTCCAAATGCCGGGCAGGCCACGAGGTGGTCATTGGCGGGTGGACGACGACGGGGGACAATTTCCGCTCGCTGATCGCTGGTGTGAACCGTAATGGCGAGCTGGTCCATGTGGGCCGCATCGGCACGGGATTTGGCCGAGAGACGGTCGATCGCATCCTGCCCAAGCTGAAGGCCCTTGAGACCGACGAGAACCCGTTCAAGGGAAACGGCGCCCCGAAGAAGGCCGCGGGTGTGCATTGGGTGCGGCCGGAATTGGTGGCCGAGATTCAGTACGCCGGCTTCACGGGCGACGGCACGCTGCGCCAAGCCTCGTTCAAAGGCCTGCGGGAAGACAAGCCCGCGGCCGAGGTCGAGACCGAAGCGCCGGCCCCGGCGGCGGCGACCGAGCTCAGCGAGCCGGGCCCGGCGACGATACGGACGAAGACGGTGATCGCGCGCGGGTCGATCCCGGTCATGGGGATCACGATCAGCCATGCCGCCAAACCGCTGTGGCCTGACGCCAACGACGGGAAGCCGGTGACCAAGCTGGAGCTAGCGCAGTATTACGAGGCAGTCGGTGAATGGATGCTGCCGCACGTGAAGGGCCGCCCGTGCTCGATGATCCGCATGCCGGACGGCATCAACGGAAAGCAGAACTTCTTCCAGCGCCATAGCGCCAAGGGTCAGTCGGCGCTAATCACCGAGGTCGAGGTTTGGGGCGACCGCAAGCCCTACATTCAATTCGACAAGGTCGAGGCGCTGGTGGCCGCCGCGCAGACGGGCGCGCTGGAGCTCCATCCCTGGAACTCCGAACCGTTCTCGCCAGAGCAGCCAGGCCGACTGGTGTTCGATCTGGACCCTGCGCCGGACGTCGCCTTCGAGGATGTGATCGAAGGCGCGTGTGAGATCCGCGACCGTCTGAAGGAGCTTGGCCTTGTTAGCTTCTGCAAGACAACGGGCGGGAAGGGGCTGCACATCGTGACTCCGCTGGAGGCCGAGGGCGTCGACTGGGCCGTCGCCAAAGCCTTCGCGCGCGACGTCTGTAAGGTGATGGCCGCTGATGCGCCCGACCGTTACTTGATCAACATGGCGAAGAAGGAGCGCACCGGCCGGATCTTCCTGGACTACCTCCGCAATGACCGTATGGCGACGGCCGTGGCGCCCCTGTCGCCCCGCGGACGGCCGGGCGCACCCATCTCCATGCCTTTGAGCTGGAGCCAGGTGAAAAAGGGCCTTGATCCAGCCAAGTACACTGTCCGAACGGCCCCAGCCCTCGTCGCTAAGCTAACGGCCTGGTCTGACTACTGCGACGGGGAACGTTCCCTGGCGAACGCGATCCAGCGCCTCGGCGCCGTCTGAGGTCCGCGAGTGCGGATTGCGACCTTCAACATCAACAACGTCAACAAGCGCCTCGCCAACCTTGTTGCCTGGCTGGAAACGGCCCGGCCGGACGTGCTCTGCCTACAGGAGCTCAAGGCAGAGGATCGGGCGTTTCCACTCGCGGCTATCGAGGCTGCCGGCTACGGCGCCGTCTGGCGCGGCCAACGCGCCTGGAACGGTGTCGCGATCCTGGCGCGAGGCGCGACGCCCGTACTCACGCGCTCGGCCCTGCCTGGCGATCCTGCCGATAATCAGGCTCGCTATATTGAGGCGGCCGTGAACGGGGTTCTGGTCGCCTCGATCTATCTCCCCAATGGCAATCCTCAACCAGGGCCAAAGTTTGAATATAAACTGGCCTGGTTCGAGCGCTTAATCGCTCACGCGGCTAGCTTGATAGCTTCGGGAATCCCCGTTGTGCTTGCTGGCGACTACAACGTGGTGCCCACTGAAGTTGACATCTGGCCGGGCCATCACGAACAGCAAAACGCGCTGCTTCGGCCAGAAATCCGGGCTGCATACCAGCGCCTGCTTGCTCAAGGTTGGACCGACGCTTTGCGCTGTCTTCATCCTGAGGAGCCCCTCTGGACCTTTTGGGGCTACCTGCGTCATCGCTGGCCTACCGACAAAGGTATGCGGCTTGATCACCTTCTGTTGAGCCAAGCGCTGTCTGAGCGGCTGCTGGCCGCAGGCGTCAGCCGGGCCGCGAGGGGAGAGGACGGAGCTAGCGATCATGCCCCGACCTGGATCGAGCTACAGCGACCGCAGATCCGCCGCGAGCGTGATGCCAGGGCGGGACACTCAGATAGGGCGAGTGCGCGGCGGCGCGGGTACTGAGACTCTCACCAGCGCGGCGCCATTAGTGAATCGACCGGTCGATCGGACGATCATCTCCATCCCGCTGAATTCCGACTGTTTCGTCATCCCCTGCGCGCGCCGCAACATCCTCCGTGGCGCTTGGCTGTACTTGAAGGACGAATTCGGCGATGGCGCGGTTGTAAAGGTCTGCGCGCTCCATCGGCCCCATGTGGTTGACCCCGGCTACCACCTGCAGCGTGGCGAGGTCGCTCTCGCCGGCAAGCTCTCGGCTCGCTTCTAGCTTGGTGATGATGTCGAGGTCGCCGCCGATCACGAGGGCGGGAACGCGAAGCCGGGTCAACACGTCGGTCGCGTCCCAATGCATCATCGCCAAATTCCCCCGTGCGAGGATGCCGGGCGGGTTACGCGTTGAGAGTAGGCTCGTGTGTTCGAGCTGGCTTCGCGTCGCGAACCTTCCGAAGCCAAGACGATTGGCCATATGGGACGAGCCGCTGAGATAGCTTTGCCACTTGAGGGCCCAGAAGACGGGCTGCAACGCGATGACCAGCTTCATCATCGGCTCCAGCACCGGGCGGCGGAGCGCTTGGAACAGGGAGCTGAATATCATCGTCTTCAGGGGGTCGGTGTAGGTCGTGTTCAAGAGCACGATTCCTGCGAGCCGCGAGTGGAGTAGGGGAAACTCGCGCACCAGAGTCTGGATGGTCATGCCGCCTATGCTGTGCCCCACCAACACGGCGGGGCGGCCGGCGAAGTTGACCAGGTGCGCGAGATCCGTCGCAAAGGCGTTGAGGCCGATCGCCTCCCGGTCGGCCGCCTTGGAACGGCCGAGGCCCGGCAGGTCCCATAGCAAGAGGCGGAACCTGTCGCCCAGGTCCTCCTTCGCGTAGTGCCAGAACGTCGAGTCCATTCCCCAGCCATGTGTGAAGATGATCATCGGCGCTCCCATGGGGCCGTGGGTCTCCACGTAGAGGGATGATCCAGTCGGACTTGCGATCATCTGGCCACCGCCGCGCTGCGCTATCGTGCGACGCGTGTCGCGCTTGGCGATCAGAAGCGGGATCAAGCGGGACCCGAGGAACGACCAGGCGAGGAGACCAAGGCTGGTCCAGAGCCGCCATCCGTCGCGTTCCCGTACCAGGTCGCCCGCGACGGTACGGACCAAGTGCCCCTCATACCAGGACCAGAGCAGATAGCCGGCCGCCGCGAGGATCGCGAGCGACAGCAAGGTCGTGAAAAATCGAACAAATCCGAGAAGTGGCATGCGGCGGCCTCCGGGGCCGCACCAACGTCTCGCGGGTGGCGACGTTCCTTTGGCGGCGCTCCGCCCAACAGAGTTCCGAGAGATCGTTCCGCGTCGCGGGACTGGGAGGATTGGCAGGTTAATTCGGTCGGGCGAGAAATCTCGCCGGCGGCGACCTGGTTATGCCGTGGCAGCCGCCCACGCCTGCATGGCTTCGCCGCGGTAGCGGCGAAGTGTGGCTCGGCTGATGAGATGCTGTTGGACGTAGAAGGTGTTGTAGATCGCTGCGTGGGTGACGCGGAAGCGCTGGGCTGAGGCTTGGCTCTTGAACAACTGCATCTTCCGCTCGCGACGCCGGATCGGCAGATGGCTGTTTTCAGCCCGGTTGTTTTCTCGCAATCGCCCTGGTCGATGCACGTGTAGGAGGTCGAGCTGCTGGAGAGCGGCGGGGTAGGACGCCAGGCCATCAGTGACGATGGTCTCGGGGGCGATCCGCTGATTACGCAACAGCCTCTTTAGGAGCTTCAGCGCCGCCTCAGCGTCCCGCGATCGCTGCACGACAACATCCAGGACCTCGCCCTCGTCATCGACCGCGCGCCATAGGTACATGCGCTTCCCGCCGATACGGCAGACCATCTCGTCCAAGTGCCAACGAGGGGAGGGCGGGGAGCGCCGGCGCTTCAGATTGCGCGCAACCTGAGGGCCGAACTTGATTGTCCAGCATCGGATGGTTTCGCGGCTGACCTGGACGCCGCGCGCCGCCAGCAGCTCCTCCACATCCCTGAGGCTGAGGGTGAACCGAAAATAGAGCCACACCGCCTGGCGAATGACATCAGCCGGGAAGCGGTGACGCTTGAACGAAATGGGGTGCAAAAGACGCCTCCGCAGACCGGAGACTAGTTAGCGTTAGACTGCCAGCACCGGCGCTGCCCCGCCGGGCCAGGACCACCGACAGCCGCCATGGCTATCCGATCGCGCCCAACAGGCTCGCCCGTAACTTCCAGGCGGCGGCTCCAAACCAGGTCTGGCTCGCCGATCTCACCTACATCCCCACCGGGGAAGGCTGGCTCTATCTCGCCGCGATCCTGGACATGCACACCCGCAAGATCGTCGGCTGGTCCATGCGCCAGACCTTGCACACCGAGATCGCGCTGGACGCGCTCAACATGGCCATCGAGCGCCAGCGGCCAGCGCCGGGCCTGATCCACCACTCCGACCGCGGCATCCAGTATGCCGCCGAGGCCTATCGCCAGGCCCTGGCCCGGTCAGGGATCACGCCTTCCATGAGCCGCAAGGGGGACTGCTGGGACAACGCCCCGATGGAGAGCTTCTTCCACACCCTCAAGACCGAGCGGGTCCATCACCGCGTCTACGCCGACCGCGACCAGGCCCGGCGCGATCTGTTCGGCTACATCGAGGGCTTCTACAATCCCAGCCGCCTGCACTCAGCCCTGGGCTACATCAGCCCAGCCCAAGCCGAGCGCAACGCGGCCTAACCCCGTCCACTTTTTCGGGGGAGGATCACTGTTTCCCTCCTTCGTTTCGATGTTGGCGTCGACGTTTTCGCTCACGTCTGCGCCGCAGCGAATAGAGGCGGAGCATGAGGGGCGAGGCCACATTCGGCGGGTTGACAGCATCCTAAATATGAATTGAAACGCTTGGGCAAGCACCGTGTTGATGCGGGTTCGATTCAAACTTATCCGCGATCGCGGATACCAAATTATGACAAGGGCACGTGCGCTCGGCTCGAGTGCACAACACCGTCCCCCAGCCAGCAAAGAGTGCGCCCATGGAACTCGGGTTCGGCCCGGAATTCGACTCCTTCCGCGCCGAGGTGCGGGGCTTCCTGAAAGCGCACTGGCCGCCTGCGGATGGCGACGTGAAATCCAGCGCCAACGAGAACGCATTCGTGCACGCCGCCATCGGCGAGGGCTACTTGCACCGCAACGTGCCGCGCCGCTTCGGCGGCTCCGAACAGGAGCCTGATATCGTGCGCGCAGAAATCATCCGCGAGGAGTTCAGGCGCGCCCGCGCGCCCAGCGGGCGCATTCCCGTCACCGGTAAGCTGGTCGTCCCGACCCTGCTGGATTGCGGCACCGAAGAGCAGTGCGCCCAGCTCATTCCCAAGACCCTCACCGGCGAAATCCGCTGGGCGCAGGGCTTTTCCGAGCCCAACGCCGGGTCCGACCTCGCGTCGTTGCGCACACGGGCCGAGCTGGTCGGTGACGAGTGGGTGATCAACGGCCAGAAGATCTGGAGCACCGGCGCGCACCTCGCGACGCACATCTTCCTGCTGGTCCGCACCGAGCCGGACGCGCCCAGGCACGAAGGCATCTCCTACCTGCTGGTCGACCTCCGCCAGCCCGGCGTCACCATCCGGCCGCTCACCCAGATGACGCGGCAGAAGGAATTTTGCGAAGTCTTCTTCGACGACGCGAGAACGCCCGCCGGCATGCTGGTGGGCGAGCGCGGCAAGGGCTGGTACGTCACGCGCTCGACGCTGAAGCATGAACGATCCGGCATCGGCGGCCTGACATGGCCGCTGTCGATGTTCCGCGATCTCCTGCAGCTTGCTCGCAGCATCGAGCGCGACGGCCGCCCAGCGATCGAGGATCCGGCGATCCGCATCGAGCTCGCCGCTATCGACGCTGAGCTGCAGAGCCTGACCTACTCGACCTACCGCGCCACCAGCCACGACGTGCACGCCCGCGAGGTTGGCTGGTTCCAGACGATGTCGAAGCTCTACAGCACAAATCTGGCGCAGCGCATTTCCAAGCTCGGGCGGGATATCATCGGCGACCAGTTTCTCGACATGTCCGGGCCGAACCTGAAGATGATCGAGCGATTCATGATCTCGCTGTCGATGTCGATCGCAGGGGGCACCTCCAACATCCAGCGCAATCTGATCGCGGAGCGAAGCTTGGGCCTGCCTCGCGACCAGCATTTCGAGAGCGCGAGCAAAGCGACCCCCCGATGAACTTCTTGCTCTCCGACGATCAGCTCGCCTTCCTCGACACGATCCGAGACCTGCTAACCGATCGCTGCGATCCGCTCCGAGTGCACGCGGTGTTCGACCGCGGCGAGAGCTTCGATGCGGAGCTGTGGGCGCAGCTTTGCGGGATGGGCGCGCCGGCGATCATGATCCCCGAGGCGTACGGCGGACTCGGGTTGCAGATGATCGATCTGGCGATCGTCGCCGAACTGCTCGGCGAGTTCGCCGCGCCGACGCCGTTCCTCGGCCATGCGCTTGCGGGCCTGACGATCGCATTGGCCGGCGACGAGGCGCAGAAGGCGCGCTGGCTGCCGGCGCTCGCCAGCGGCGAGTTGCTCGGCACGGTCGCCTGGGGCGAGGGCGACAGCCGCTGGCTGCCGGATGAATGGCGTCTTGGCGCCGGGAGTGCTCTGACTGGCGTGAAGCAACTGGTCCCCAACGCCGCGGAGGCGGACCTGCTGGTGGTCGGGGTCGAGGGCGGTCTGGCGGTGGTCGAGAAGGGCGCGGCCTTCACCTGCACCCGCCTCGATGGCGTGGATCGCACGCGCCCGTTGGACACAGTGACCTTCCACGGAGCCGTGGCGGAGCCGCTGGGGCCCAGGCCCGAAGACATCGATCGGCTGATCGACGCCGCCGCGGTGCTGTTGGCGGCCGATGCCTTCGGCGGAGCGCACCGACTGACCGAGGCGACGGTCGAATATGCCAAGATGCGCGTGCAGTTCGGACAGACGGTCGGCTCGTTCCAAGGGCTGAAGCACCAGCTTGCCAATATGGCGCTCGCTGTAGAGCCGATGCGGGGGCTCTACTGGTTCGCCGCCCACGCCTGGGACGCCGTCCCCGACAAGGCGCGTTACGCCGCGGCCCAGGCCAAGGCGCATTGCACGGACGTCTACCTGCAAGCGAGCCGCGACGCCGTCGAAGCGCACGGCGGCATCGGCTTTACCTGGGAGCACGACACCCACATCTACTTCAAACGGGCGATGTTCGACTGGACCTGGCTGGGCCAGCCCAACCGGCACCGCTTGCGCGCCGCCACCCTGGCGGGCTGGTAGGGCGGCAGGCGGACGCGCCTGAACGCTGTTCTTCGTGGACGACTTCAAGGGGCCCGTCCGTTGCGCGCCCGTCGGTGTGGAGGAGGAGCGCCAATGACCGCGATCAGCGAGGTTGCCGACTACACGATCGTGGGCGACGTCGGCGTCATCACCGTAAATTCGCCGCCGGTGAACGCGCTGTCGCTGCGGGTGCGGAACGGGCTGGCCGGCGCCCTGGCGACGGCTGCGGCTGATGCGAAGGCTCGGGCCGTCGTACTGATCTGCGAGGGCAAGACCTTCATCGCCGGCGCCGACTTGGCCGAGACCCATCTGCTCTACGAGGGTGTGAAGCTACGGGACATCCTCGACACCATCGAGGACCTCCCCAAGCCGGTCATCGCGGCTATCCATGGCACGGCGCTGGGCGGCGGCCTCGAGGTCGCCCTTTGCTGCCACTATCGCGTGTCGGTTCCCTCCGCTCGTTTCGGTCTGCCGGAGGTCAATATCGGCATCCTGGCGGGGGCCGGAGGGACCCAGCGTCTGCCCCGCATCGTCGGCGTCGAGACGGCGCTCGATATGGTCACGTCCGGTCGCCAGATGCCGTCCGACCAGGCGCTGAAGACCGGGCTGGTCGACGAACTGGTCGCCGAGGGCGAGCTTCGTGACGGCGCGATCGCCTTCGCCCGCAAGGTGATCGACGAAAGGCTGCCCCTGAGAAGAGTTCGCGACCTGAATGACAGGTTGGTGGCGGCGCGCGGTCATCCCGAGATCTTCCAGGCTTTCCGCGAGGCCAACGCGCGCAAGTTCCGCGGCTTCCTGGCGCCGGAATACAACATCCGCTGCATCGAGGCGGCGGTGAACGAGCCGTTCGACGTGGCGATACAAATCGAGAGGGAACTGTTCACAGAGCTGGCGGAAGGGGCGCAATCGACAGCCCAAGTCTACAGCTTCTTTGCGGTCCGGCGCGTCTGGAAGATCCCCGACGTGCCGGAAGACACCGGCACCCTGCCCGTGAGGTCCGTGGGGATTGTCGGCGCGGGCACGATGGGCGGCGGCATAGCCATGAACTTCGCCAATGCTGGCATCCTCGTCACAGTCGTCGAGGCCGAGCAAGATGCTCTTGGCCGCGGCCTGGCCCTGATCCGCGCCAACTACGAGCGCACAGCGACGCGAGGCGGCCTCAGCGCCGCCGAGGTCGAGACCCGCATGGGACGGATCCGCGGCTCGCTCGATTTCGCGGCGCTCAAGGACGCCGACCTGATCATCGAGGCGGTGTTCGAGCGGATGGACATCAAGAAGGAGGTCTTCGCCAAGCTCGACGCGATCGCCAAGCCGGGCGCCATCCTGGCCACCAACACCTCCTACCTGAACGTCGACGAGATCGCCCAGGCGACGAAGCGGCCGGAGCTCGTGCTTGGCCTGCACTTCTTCTCGCCCGCCAATGTCATGAGGCTGCTGGAAGTGGTTCGCGCCGAGCGGACCTCCAAGGAGGTCGTGGCGACGGCCATGAAGCTGGCGCGCAAGATCGGCAAGGTCGGCGTGCTGGTGGGCGTCTGCCACGGCTTCGTCGGCAACCGCATGCTCGCGGTGCGACGGCGCGAGGCCGAGCGCCTGGTCCTGGAAGGCGCCATGCCGTGGGACATCGATCAGGCGTTCTACGATTTCGGCTTTCCAATGGGCCCTTTCGCCATGAGCGACCTGGCCGGCCTCGACATCGGCTGGGTGAGGGAGGAGTCGACCAGCTCGACGATCCGCGAGGTGCTTTGCGAGATGGATCGCCGGGGCCAGAAGACCGGCGCGGGCTTCTACGACTATGACGTGGATCGCAACCGCACGCCTTCACCGGTGACCGAGGAGATCGTCAAAAGCTTTCTCGCCAGATCGGGCGTCGCGCCCCGCGCCTTCGCCGCCGAGGAGGTTCTGGAGCGCTGTCTATATCCGATGGTCAATGAGGGCGCGAAGATCCTGGAGGAGCGGAAGGCGATCCGCGCGTCGGACATCGATGTGATCTGGCAGAACGGCTACGGCTGGCCGGCCTATCAGGGCGGCCCGATGTGGTGGGGCGAGCATGTCGGCTTGGCCAAGGTCCTGGCCAGAATGCAGGACCTTCAGGCTGCGATCGGCGACGACCTCGCGCCCGCGGCGCTGCTCGAGCGGCTGGTCGCCGAGGGCAAGCGCTTCAAAAGCGTGCAGTAGCCCGCCCGAGACACCAGCCAACTCCATCCATCCAACACCCCGTCGGCCGGCGCCGGCGCCAAAAAAGGACGAAGCCTCCATGGATATGCAGGAATTGGGCGATCGCCTCGAGATCAGGGAGTTGATCGAGCGCTGCTCGCTTAACGTGACCACGCGCGACTACGACGCCGTCGGGGCCTGCTTCCACCCGGACGCACGCTGGCGCTTGACCGCTCCCAAGCTCGAGTACGAGGGCCGCGCCGCCATCCAGAAAGGCATCATCAAGCTGACCGGACGTGGTGAATTCCTGGTCCAGATGGCGCATTCGATCGTCATCGACGACCTGACCGCCGAACGGGCGACGGCGCGCGTGGTCCTGAACGAGGTTGGCCGCAACAGCGCAGATCAGAAGGGCTTCCTTCTATTGGGCGTCTATTCCGACGTGATCACCAAGGTCGGCGGCCGCTGGCTGTTCGAGCTGCGAACCTTCGAGCCCTACTATCTCGACTGGAGCTGGATTTCCGGCGATGTCGTCGTCGACTACGCCAAGCTCGCGAAAGTGAGCGCTTAGAAGCGGCGACGTCCGTACGGGTCACCCCCCTTGCGGGGACGCCTTCCTTGGAGGTCAGCTGACCTCCAAGGGCTCGAGCCCCTTCGCGGGCGGCACCATGCTGTCCTTGAAGATCTCCTGCAGCTCGCAGACGTTCCCGTCGGGGTCGTAGAGGTAGACCGACGCGCAGCCGACGCCCAACCGCACCGGGTTGGAGACGGATTCGACGCCTGCCGCCTTCAGTCGCTCGTATTCGCCGAAGATGTCCTGCACGTCGAAGCAGATGTGGCGGATGCCGACGTCGCAGCCCGGACGCCGCTCGCCGGGGCGGGGTACGGGATTGGTGTAGCAGAACACCTCCATATAGAGGTTGCCCAGGTCCAATAGCGCCGCCTTGCCGGCGGTCGCGTCCATGCCGACCACCGTCTCGAAGCCCTCGTCCCCCGGCTCGATGTCGAAGAGGCCGTTGAGCCGCATGCCCAGAAGCTCGTGGTAGAAATGCAGGAAGCGGTCGAGGTCGGACGTACACAGCGAGATGTGGTGAGCTCCGCGGATCATGGCCTTTCCTTTCGATGAAATTGGGTGCGTGGCGGCTCAGCTGTCCTTGGTGAGCTTGTCGATCTCAGCGAGATCTTCTGGCGTGAGCTCCCAGTTCGCCGCGGCGACGTTCTGCTCGACCTGCTCGGCCGTGGTCGCGCCGCAGATCACGCTGGAGACGACCGGCTGAGCCGCGAGCCAGCTGACCGCCAGCTCCAACAGCGTGTGGCCGCGCGCGTTGGCGAAGGCGTCGAGGCGCTGAGCGATTCCGAGATTGCGCTCCGTCATGAACGCGTTGGCGAGTCCCAGGAAGTTCTCCGACAGTCGGCCGGTCCCCTTGGCGCCCGACCGCGTGTACTTGCCGGTGAGCAGGCCGCTCGCCAGCGGGAAGTAGGGCAGCAGCCCCATGCCGAGATGCTGCAGCGCCGCAATGACATCCTTTTCAGCTCCCCGGTTGAGCAGGCTGTACTCGTCCTCCGCGGCGATGAAGCCGGCGACGCCGAGGTGCTTAGACGCCCACGCGGCGTCGACGGTGCGCCAGATTTCCAGGTTGGAGACTGCGATATAGTGCGCCTTGCCGGCGCGAATGATGTCTTCGAGCGCTCGCAGCGTCTCTTCCATCGGCGTCTGGTAGTCGGGCCAATGGATCATGTAGACGTCGATCCAGTCGGTCTTCAGGCGACGTAGACTGTCCTCCAGCGCTCGGTTGATATAGGCGCGCGAACTGTTTCGGACGGAGCCGTCGCCGGCCGTGTCGACGCCGAACTTGGTGATCAGGGTGATCTCCCGGCGCCGGCCCTTCATGACGTTGCCGAGGACCGCTTCCGAATCCCCTGGCTTGACCCCGTAGAAGTCCGCCGTGTCGAAGATCGAAATGCCGACGTCGTACGCCTTATCGACCACTTTTTGAGACGCCGGCTCGTCTATCTTCCAGCCGAAGTTGTTGCACCCCAAACCGACAGTAGAGAGGCGAAGGCCCGAGCGGCCGACGTGACGCATCTTCATGGCGTTTGCTCCGATGGATAGGGTGAAGGTGGCGGGTCCCTAGCGAGGCGGCTCATCGCGGATCGCCTGCAGGATCGGCATGATGTAGCCCATGAAGACGTCGGGATTTTCGGACATCGGGAAGTGTCCGACGTCCTTCATGACGGTGAAGGTCGAGCCGGGGATCGCGCGGTGCGCCGCTTCTCCGAGCTCCACAGGGCCGCTGGCGTCGTACTCGCCGGACAGGATGTGGACCGATAGCCGCGAGGTGTCGATGCGCCCAGCATCGGTCCGGAGATCGTATTCGTCGGAGTAGTAATGGATGTCGCCAAGGAAGGCGGCCGGCCAGCCGGCCGAATAGAGCAGGGAGGTCTCGCGCCGCAGCGCTTGCGGGGAGGTGGGACTCATCAGCGAGTCCATCACCCGGCCCTTGTAGTCGTTGCCGATCTGCGGGTGCCAGAGCGCCCAGAGAGCCTCTTTCGTCACCGGGATCTTCAACGCGCCTTCGAGCGAAACAACCGAGCGGAAGCGGTCAGGATGGTGCAGCGCCAGGTCGAGCGCGAGCAGGCCGCCGACGGAGCAGCCCATGAAAATCGGCCGCTCAAGCCCCAACACGTCGGCCAGCCCGACCGGCACCGCGCGCAGGAAGGAGGCGGTGAGGTTGTACTCGCGCGCCCACCACTGCGGACCGACCGGCGGCAGCGACTTGCCGTGGAAGGGGAGGTCGTAGGCAATCAGGCGAAAATGGTCGGTGACCTCGCGGCGCTCCATCAGGTGGCGCCATTGGCTGCCGTGGCAGCCGGCCGTGTGCTGCAGCAGGATGGGGATGCCCGTGCCGGCTTCCTCGAAGTAGATGCGGTGGTCCTGTCCCTCGATATCGAGGTGCACGTAGCGGCCGATCGGGGCGTCGTAGGCGCCTGCAGGCTTCGGTGGGGGCAGGGCAGGCTGCGGCGGAGTGGGGCGGAGCAGCTCGCACGCACGGGCGAGCGCCGGATAGTACTGGTAGTAGAGCAGAGGATCGCCGTCCCGGCTCATGCGCCGGTATTCCAACATGATGTGCAGGTCGTTGCGCAGCCGCGGCGGGACCGCCGCGGTCAAGTCGGCCCAAATCTCTGCGGGCGCGGTCAGGGTGATGACGCCGGGATCGCCCTTTTCGGGCGTGTACGACTGGACTTCACCGGCGACGACCGCGACGCCCAGGGGGGGCGTGAGTCCCTCGAAGCGGAGTCCGCCGGTCCAGTGCCGCGACGCCACCCTGAACTCGCCGTCTGCACGGCACAGCTCGGCGAAACGGTCCGAGGTCATGACTTGCGGCGCAGGCATCAATTCGATCCCCGGATCGTCGGCTTGCCGAGAAGAGCGTCGGCGATGATCCGTTGCTGGATCTCACTGGTGCCCTCGAAGATCTTCGTCAGGCGGGCGTCGCGCCAGTAGCGCTCGATCGGATGGAGCGTGGTGTAGCCGGCGCCGCCAAAGATCTGCAGCGCCTCGCTGGTGACGCGCTCCGACATCTCCGAGGCGAACAGCTTGACCATCGAGGTTTCAGCGCGGCCGCCGCGGCCAGCGTCGATCTCGGTGCAGACGTGGTACATCAGCTGGCGCGCCGCTTCGATTTCGGTGGCCATGTTGGCGATCTTGAAACGGATCGCCTGGAAGTCGCTGATCGGCTGGCCGAATTGCACGCGGTCTTTGGCGTAGGCTATCGCCGCTTCCAGCGCCGCCTGGGCGATACCAATGGAGCGCGCGGCGGTATGAGCTCGCGCCAGGCCGAGCGCGAAGGCGACGGCCTTGTGTGACTGGCCTTTGGGCTCTCCCGCCCGCTTCTCCCGCCGCGGCGCCATCGGCACCCGCACGTTGTCGAAATTCAGCTCCCAGGTCTTCCAGCCGAAATAGCCAATTTTTGGAATGGTATTGCCTTCGCAGCCCTTCGGCAGCTTGCCCCGCGGCTTGTCCACGGTGATCGTGATGGTGCCGCCGGCGCCGCCGGGCGCGGCGGGATCTTCCAGCCGGCAGAGCACGGCGATGAAGTCGGCGCCGTCGGCGAAGGTGCACCAGTACTTGGCGCCGTTGATCACCCACTCGTCGCCTTCGCGCCGAGCGCGGCACTGGACGCCGGACAGGTCCGAGCCGGTTCCCGGCTCGGAAAGCGCCGCCGCTCCCAGGTATTGGCCCTTGGCCATCAGGGCGATCTTGCGGGCGCGCTCCTCGCCGTCGCCGGGGATCGAACGGTAGAAGGTGTTTCCGCGGGCGATGATCGAGGCGACGCTCATCCAGCCGCGGGCGAGTTCCTCGGCCACCAGGCAGTATTCGAAGGCGCCCAGGCCCAGGCCGCCGTGCTCCTCCGGAATGGTGATGCCGAAAAAGCCGAGCTCGCCCATCTCGTCGATCAGTTCGCGGGGCATGTCGCCCTTGATCGGATCGAGGCTGTTCGCCGTCGGCGTCACCTTCTCGCGCACGAAATCGCGCGCCATGCTCTGCATCATCAGCCGCTCGGGCGTCAGATAGCCATGAGCCGTGTCTTCCGAGGCTCCTTCGGCCATCTTTCAGATCTCCCTTGATGAATGCCGGATCTCCGCGGAAGGGATCCAGCTCAGGTCGCCTACATGCCGATCAGGTCGGCGGTCCTCACTGTGTTCAGGACGCCGCGGATCGAGGCGGCGTCGACCATCACCCCGTTGACGTTCACCGAGCCCAGACCTTCCGCCAGCGCCTGGTCGTAGGCGGCGGCGAGCTCGCGCGCCTTGGCCACGGCCTCGGGCTTGGGCGAGTAGATCTCCAGGGCCGGGGTGATCTGCGAGGGGTGGATCGCCCACTTGCCGACGAAGCCCAGCATGTGGGCGTAGCGCGCCTCGCGGCGGTAGCCGTCCTCGTTGCGGAAGTTGGCGTAGGGCCCGTCGACGGGGTCCAGGCCGGCGGCGCGGGCGGCCATGGCGATGCGGAAGCGCGGGTAGTGGAATACGTCGCCGGGATAGCCGTCGCCGCCCCAGCCGCTCAGGTTCATCCGCTGACTGGCCGAATAGTCGCCCATGCCGAAGATCAGGCATTCCAGCCGCGGGGAGGCGACGGCGATGCTCTCGACGTTCTGCAGGCCGAGCGCCTCTTCGATCAGCACCTCCAGCCCGATCGGTCGCGCGAGCTTCAGCTTGGCCTCCAGCTGCGTCAGCAGGAGATCGACGAACTGTACGTCGGCCGCGCGCGTCGCCTTGGTCAACATGATGGTGTCGATGTTGGCGCCGGCGCCTTCGACCACTTCGACGATGTCTTCGAAGCACCATTCGGTGGTCACGTCGTTGATGCGAACGCAGCGGGTCCTGCGGCCCCAGTCCAGACCGTTCAGGCCCTCGACGATGCTCTTGCGCGCGACAGCCTTCATCGACGGCGCGACGGCGTCCTCCAGGTCGAGGAAGACGTGGTCGGCGGCGGACTCGGCGGCCTTGGCGATCATCTTCTCACTGACGCCGGGCACCGACAGCTGGCTGCGGCGGAGGCGCATCGGGCGCTGGGTCATTGGGTCTCCTTGGGAATGGCGCCGGACCCGGTCCAGCGGGCGATGTCGGCTTCGGCCACGCCGTGCTCGCGCAGCACGTCGTAGGTGTCCTCGCCGAGGTCGGGGCCGCGGCCGGTGACGCCGGACGGGGTGCGGGTGAGCTTGATCGGAGGGCCGGCGACACGCATGGCTTGCGGGAGGCCGGGGATGTCGATCTCAGCCAACATCCCGCGCGCGGTGAAGTGCGGGTCCTCGACGATGTCGCCGACCGTCATCACCGGTCCGAACGGCACCACGCCGCCTAGCCGCTCGCGCAACTGCGCCTTGGTGTGGCGGGCGGTGAGTTGCGAGACGAGCTCGATCATGGCCTCGCGATTGGCCTTGCGGGCCTTCGCGTTCGCGTAGGCCGGATCGTCGGCGATCTCGGGCGCGCCCAGCGCCTCGCAGAGCGCGCGGAAGAACTTCTCGGTGGGGCAGCCGACCGCGACATAGCCGTCCGCGGCGGGATAGAGCCCGAAGGGAACCATGAAGGGGTGGTGATTGCCCTCGGGGCCGGGGATCAGGCCGGCGAAGCTGTTCTGGTAGACGATGCGTTCGCTCACGCCCAGCGCAGCGTCGATCATCCCCACGTCGAGGAATTGCCCTTCGCCCGTCGCGCGCGCGTGCAGCACCGCGGCCAGGACGCCGAGGGCGGTGTAGAGGGCGGGAATGGTGTCGCCGACGCCCGGGCCGATCTTGGTCGGCGGACCGCCTGCCGGGCCGGTGACTCCCATCATGCCGCCCATCGCCTGCGCGACGACGTCGAACGACGGCCAGTTGGCGTAGGGGCTCTCGCCGGTGCGCGGGTCGCCGAAGCCGCGGATCGCCGCGTAGACGAGGCGCGGGTTGATCGCGGCCAAGGCCTCGTACGACAGGCCCAGCCGGTCCATCACGCCGACGCGGAAATTCTCGACCACCACGTCGAATTCCGGGATCAGCCGCTTGATCAGCTCGACGCCTTCGGGGCGCTTCAGATCGACGGCGATGCTGCGCTTGCCGCGGTTGATCGAGTGAAAGTAGCCGGAATGGCGATGCTCGGCGTCCGCCGGGTGGAACGGTCCATTGAGGCGCGCCAGATCACCGCCGGAAAGCTCCTCCACCTTCACGACGTCGGCGCCGAGGTCGGAAAGCTGCTGGGTGCAGAAGGGCCCCGCCAGCGTCTGGGAGAAATCGAGCACCTTGAGCCCGCGAAGCGGGCCGCTGCGCTCGGAACGTCGCGTCCGGTCGGTCATCGCTCGCCCCAGTGGCTGCGACGCTTGATCAGCATCGTGCGGTCGCCCTGGAAGACCAACTGGTCGTCCTGATTGAGGCCGTAGTGGCGGAAGGCGACGACGCCGGCGTCCTCGCGCTCGGAGTCGGCCACCCTCAGCACCTCGGAGTAGGCGTACAGCGTGTCGCCGTGCACGACGGGCTGCATAAGCCGGATGTTGTCCAGCGACAGCTCGGCGAGCGCGTTCTCGCCGCAGTCCTGCATCGCCAGGCCCATGACCACCGAGAAATTCACGCCGCCGTAGGAGACGCGCGTCCCCCGCGGGCTGCGCTTCATGGCGTGCTCGTTGAAGTGGGCCTGGGCGGTGTTCATCACCAGATTGGTGATGAGGACGTTCTCCAGCCCCTCGATCGTCTTGCCGCGGGCGTGGCGAATGACGTCGCCGACGTGGAAGTTCTCAAAATAGTTGGCGCTACCGGTCAGTTCGGAGAGTTTCATGCCGGCGCCTGCGCTTTCGAGGGACGGTTGCGGCGGCGCACGAGGTTGGAGCGCTCGAAGTCGATCACCATCTCGCCGCGTTGGTTGAAGCCTTCGGTCAGCCAGGTGACGAGTCCATTCTCCGGCCGGCTCTCCGAGATGCGCGCGGCCTTGGTGGTCGAGCGCGCGGTCAGTGTGTCGCCTGGATAGACCGGCTGCCGATAGGTGAGGCCGGAGACGCCGACGAACGGCCCGCCGGCCTCGCTGTTGTCCTCGACCGAAAGCCCCAGCACGGTGTTGAAGACCAACAGCGGATTGACGACGATGTCGGGGTGTCCGTGCGCTTCCGCATAGACGCGGTTGCAGTACAGCGGGTTGAACGAGAGCGTCAGGGTGGTGAACAGGAGCGTATCGGAAAGGGCGATTGTGCGGCCCCAGTGATGCGGACGCACCTCGCCGACCTCGAAGTCCTCAAATAGTCTTCCCTTGGGTCGGGGTTTGGCCCGCTCACGGAAATCGTCCGCCATTCGTCGGCGTCCCTTCTGATATTTAGTATCCTTGTCAAACACGAAGTCGGGGGTCGGACAACCCCCAGCGACAACTATTTCGCGGCGCCTCCGGCGCGGCTGGCGCGCTGTTGCGCGATCCCAGAGACGCTCGAGGCGCCGATCGGGCCGGCCTCGTCGTAGATCCAGCATTCGCCGATCGCGACCCCGTCCGCGCTCTGGTGATTCACCGTGTCCAGCCCCAACCATTCGCCGATCGGATTGCGCTGCAGATACAGCGTCACGTCGGAATTGATGTAGCCGAGGCCGCTGGAACCGCTGTTGACCATCGAACTGGCGACGTCGGCCATCATCGCGGCCCGGCTGAACGGCGTGTAGGGCGCGCCCTCCACCAACTCGCGCGTCTCTCGGTGCCAGGCGCGGCGCGGCCCGGCGGTCCCGAACTTGCCGAGCACGACGCGCCGGTCCCAGTGGGCCGTCTCGACGGACCGGGGCGCCGGGACGCTGTCCGGCGGCGGCGCGTCCCAGGCGGCGGGACTCCAGAACGCGCCGTCCGGGGCGTGGGATCGCTTGAGAAACTGGATGGAGGCCCGGGCGACGGGCTTCTCGCCGCAGAAGCAGTCCGCCTCGGCGAGGCGGAGTTGTCCGCCCTCGTGCAGCAGCCGGGCGCGGATCTCTATGGGCACGCGACGCGGCAGACGGAACATGTCCACCGTCAACCGGCTCGGCTGCCACTCGGCCTGGCCGAAAAGCCGCTCGAGCTCGAATCCCAGCAGGCCCACGATCAGGCGGCCGTTGATCGAGTCCGGCGACCAGTAGCCGACCGCGGCTTCGGTCGGCGCGTAGCGTCCGCCGCCGGCTCGGAAGAAGGGAAGGCCCAGGGTCATTGCGCAATCCAAGCTCGAAATATCCGGCCGGAACATGCGTCTGGCCGGGGGCGGCGGGGAGCGGTCTTCGTCCGGAGGCGCGATGCCCGAGCCGGCGTGGGCCGCCGCCCCGCCGCGACGCGCTCCCCTCCGTGATTACGCCCAGCTGACATGCCGTGGGCGCAGATGCAACGTCTTATCGCATACTCTTTTTGTTGCCAGCGGCGTTGCAAGGCGCCAAACACTTGGCAAGTATGGATTTGGCAAGCGGGGCCGCAGGCCGCGAAATCGCCAAGGCTACAGGGGTCTGCGCGTGCAACCCGATAGACATTAGGAGAAGAGGGATGTCGTCAAGCGTGTCCGCGTCCGACCCCAGAAATGTGTTCGCTCCCAACCTTTTTTCGGGAAAGACGGCGCTGGTCACCGGCGGGGGCAAGAACATCGGGGCGGCCATCGCGCTCGGCTTCGCCAGGTTCGGCGCCAACGTGGTCATCGCCGGCCGCACGCAGGAGGACCTCGACCGCACGCGCGCCGAGATCGAGGCGCTCGGCGTCGAATGCCTGGCGGTGTCGACCAACGTCCGCGACATCGCCTCGGTGGAGAAGCTGCGCGACGAGGCGTTAGCGCGGTTCGGCGGCGTCGACTTCCTGATCAACAACGCCGGTGGTCAGTTCCGCTCCACGCCGCTGGAGATCAGCGACAATGGCTGGCGCTCGGTCATCGACCTGAACCTGAACGGCACCTGGAACATGATCTCCCGGTTCGCCAAGCCGATGATGCAGCGCCGCTTCGGCAGCATCGTGAACATCATCCACATCTACAGCTTCGAGCGCGGCGCGCCGATGTTCGCCCATTCCGGCGCCGCTCGTGCGGGCGTGGTCAACCTGACCCGCAGCCTGGCACCCTATCTGGAGGCGCGCGACGTCACCATCAACGCGCTGGCGCCCGGAACCACCGTCTCGGAAGCGGCGGCGGTCGCCTACGGTCACACCATCGAGAGCTGGAAGGCGACGCTGGAGCGCACACGCGCCGGCGAGCCGGAAGACATGGCGGCGCTGACGATGTTCCTCTGCTCGCCCGCCGCCCGCATGGTCAATGGCGCGGTGCTGGTGGCCGACGCCGCCAACACCCAGACCAACTGGCCGAACGACATCACCGAGGAGATGTTCGACCGCGGCCTGGCGCTGTTCGACGACGCCTGATCTCGCCGCCCTCGGCTCGGACGTGCGAGCCGCACGCCGGCCGACGGCCATCACTACTGAACAACTAGAATTCCTGGAGACGACAATGGCTGAGGGCCTTATCCAAGGGCGCATCGACGAAAGCGAAGTCGACAAGATGCGGCAGCGCATCGGCTATCCGAACCCCACCGTTCGGCACGGCTTCATGAAGGACCCCTGGAACATCACCGCGACCCAGGAATCCTTCCGCCGCTTCGCCATCTGCAACGGCGACGACAACCCGCTCTTCACCGACGCGGACTATGCGCGCAACTCGCGCTGGGGCGGCCCGATCGCGCCGCTGACCTACGAATGGTCCACCGGGGTCAAGCGCCACCGGGTGGTGCCGCCCGACGTCGACAAGATCACCCGCACCTCGCTGAAGGGCGTGCAACTGTTCCACTCCGGCGGCGAGAACTTCTATTACAAGCCGATCCGCGAGGGCACGAAGCTGTACGTGGCCAAATGGGTCGACGACGTCCAGCTGAAGCCTTCGAAGTTCGCCGGCAAGTCGGTCATCGTCACAAACGGCAAGTCCTGGTGGGACGACGACGACACCGTCCACGTCAACGGCGTCGAGTGGTACATCCACGCCGAGCGCCAGAAGAGCGAGAACCGGGAAAAGGAGCCGCTGAAGCTCGCCAGCTACACCGACGAGCAGCTCGCCGAGATCGAGGCGGGCTATGACGCCGAGTATCGGCGCGGCGCGGACACGCTCTACATCGAAGACGTCAAGGTCGGCGACGTGCTGCCGACGATGATCAAGGGGCCGCTGACGGTCACCGACCAGATCAACAACTACATGGGCGCGGGCTGGCTCGACTACGGCAACCCTCCCTACCGCCTGGCCTACGAGAACCGCAAGAAGCTGCGCGGCTTCTACATCAAGAACGAATACGGCGCGTGGGACACGCTCCAGCGCATCCACTGGGACAAGGAGCTGGCCGCCGAGGTCGGGGTGCCGTCCAGCTACGACATCGGTCCGATGCGTGAGCTGTGGCTCGGCCACTACCTCAACAACTACGCAGGCGACGACGCCTGGGTGTACCGGCTGCGCTTCGAATTCCGCGCCTTCAACTTCGTGGGCGACACCACCTGGATCTCGGGCACGGTCACCGACGTCCGCGTCGACGACGTCCTGGGCCCGCTGATCGAGGTCGCGATGAAGGGCGTCAGCCAGCGCGGGCAGGAGAACATCCGCGGCACGGCCACCATCCTGGTGGCGTCGCGCAAGACTGGCCTGGCGGTGCTGCCCGCGTCGCCCAAGCCGACGAAGTACCGCTCCTAGCTGTCGAAGCCGACGGGACGCCGCCCGCGACCGACCGTCGCGAGCGGGCGGTGCCGGCGCGTCGCCTGAAGCCCCGGCCCCGGCCGGGGCCGGTTGCAAGAAGAAGGGAGGAGGGAGCCGTGCCCGCAAACCTGGCCGACACCCTGCAAGCCGTGTTCGGCGTCGATCCCTCGGCGCCGGTGCTCGAGTTCGAAGAGGCCTGGTCGACCTGGGGCCAGATCGATGCGGCGCGGGCGCAGGTCGCGGATGCGCTGCGCGAGGCCGGCGTCGGTCCGGGCGCGCGCGTCGGCATCATGCTGCGCAACCGCGCCGAGCTGGTCGCGCCGATCCTCGAGGCGGCGATCGGCGGCCATTGCCTGGTGACGATCAACCCGTCCTATCCCGACGAGCGGCTGATCGAGGACCTGGAGAAGCTGGACGCACCGGTTCTGATCGCGTCGAGCAAGGACTGGGCGCGGCCCGCGGTCGCCGAGGCGGCGCTCGCCAGCGGCGCGCTTTGCCTGGAGATGAGCTACGACCTGGGTGTCCGCATCCGTCGGCCTGTCGATCCCGGCCGGCTCGCCAAGCCCAGCGCCTACGCGCCCGGCGTCGGTGTCGAGATGCTGACCAGCGGCACCACGGGTACGCCCAAGCGCATCCCATTTCCCGCCAGCAACTTCGAAGCCGCGGTGCTCGGCGCAGCGATCTTCGAGGGCGACCGCAGCGGCGAGGCGGCGCCCCGGCTGCGCGGCGGCGTGCAGATCATCGTCTATCCGACCGCGCACATCTCCGGCCTGCTGGCGGTGTTCAACACCCTGGTGGCGGGGCGCAAGATCTGCCTCCTTGAACGCTTCCAGGTGGAGCCGTTCATGGACGCGATCAGGCGGCATCGGCCGAAGGTCGTGCAGACCGCGCCGGCCGCCATCAAGATGGTGCTGGACGCCGACGTGGCGAAGGATGATCTGGCCAGCCTGAGCGCCTGGCGCACCGGGTCGGCGCCCCTCGACCTGGCGGTGGCGGAAGCGTTCCAGGACAAGTACGACCTGCCGATCCTGCAGAACTACGGCGCCACCGAGTTCGGCGGCGTCGCCGGCTGGACCATGGCCGACTTCAGGAGCCACTGGGCGGGCCGCAAGACCTCGGTCGGCCGGCTGAACCCCGGCGTCGAGGGGCGCGTCATCGATCCGCAGAGCGGCGAGGTGCTGGCGGCCGGCGAAAGCGGCGTGCTCGAGCTGCGCGGGCCGCAGATCGGCACGGGCGGGGCCTGGATGCGGACCACCGACATCGCGGTGCTGGACGCCGAGAGCTTCCTCTGGATCAAGGGCCGGTCCGACAACGCCATCATGCGCGGCGGCTTCAAGATCCAGCCCGACGACATCGTCCGGGCGCTGGAGGAGCATCCGGATGTCCTGGAGGCGGCCGTCGCGGCATTGCCCGATGAACGGCTCGGTCAGGTGCCGGTAGCCGGCTGCATCCTCAAGCGCGGGGCCGAACGGTGCTCGGCGGACGATCTCCTGGCCCATCTCCGCGCGCGGTTGCTGCCGTATCAGGTGCCGACCCGCCTACTCGTCGTCGATGAGTTGCCCAGGACGGAATCCATGAAGGTCAGCCAGCCTCGCCTTCGCGAACTCTTTCTCGAGAACCGGCCGAGTTCAGCGAGCCATAGGCCGTGAGCGTTCGCCTGCGAGCGGGCCGGTAAGCAAAGAACATGACGGGAGGCATCATGAACGTTCGACTGGATGGTCGCCGGATCATCGTCACGGGAACCGCTACGGGCATCGGGGAGGGCGCTGCGGCCTATTTTCTTGCCGCCGGAGCGAAGGTCGCTGCGCTGGACTACAAGGAGCAATCACTGCCCGATGACGCTCGCCTGCTCAAGCTTAGGTGCGACGTCACCGATCGGGCGCAGATGACAGAGGTGTTCGATCAGGCCGCCGAATTTCTCGGCGGGCTGGACGCGCTCTGCCACCCGGCCGGCATCAACGGCCGCGGCGTGGCCGAGGAACTCACGCCGCAGGACATGCGGCAGATGTTCGAGATCAACGTCATGGGCACGTACAACACGAACCAGGAAGCCTGGCGGTTCATGAAGGATGATGGCGGCTCGATCATCAACTTCACCTCGTTCGCCTCGATCCGCGGCGCGAAGAACGAGGCGCACTACTCCGCATCGAAGGGCGCAGTCGCCGGCTGGACGCGGGCGCTGGCCTACGACTGGGCGAAATACAACATCCGCGTGAACGCGATCGCACCGATGGCCTGGACGCCGATGATGGACGTCGCCTTGGCCTTTCTGCCGGAAGATCAGCGGCAAGGGGCGATCGATTTGGCGAACAACTCCCGGCCTCTGCCGGGGGGCCTGCGCCCAGGCTCCGCGATCGCGCCGATGCTGGCGTTCCTCTGCGCACAAGAGGCCGACTACATCACCGGCCAGACCTTCTCGGTCGATGGCGGCATGATGATGATCGGATCCTGAACGACGAATCCTCGTCGATATGACGCCCGCGTTGCGCGAGGCCGGAGGTAGAACCTTGGAACGGCATTGGAAACACTTCATCGATGGAGCCGAGGCGCCGTCATCGTCGAGCGGCGCCCTGTCTTCGTTCGACCCGACAACAGGCGAGGTCGCGGCCAGCGTCGCGGCAGGCGATAAGCTCGATGTCGATCGCGCGGTCCAGGCTGCGGCAGCGGCGAGCCCCGATTGGCGAGCCCGACGGCCGATCGAGCGAGGCCGGATCCTGGCGGCGCTCGCCGGCAAGATTCGCGAGCGCGCGGGCGAACTGGCGGAAATCGAAAAGCTGGAGACCGGAAAGCCGCTGCGTTTCGCCGTCGGAGAGATGGAGATCGCCGCCCAATACTTCGAGTTCTACGCCGGCCTGGTGAACGTGTTCCAGGGCGAAAAGATCGATCTGGGGGCGAACTACCATAGCTACACAACGCGCGAGGCATTCGGCGTGGTCGGCGTCATCACGCCTTGGAACGTGCCGCTGAGCCAAGCCGCGCGCGCCGTCGCGCCGGCGCTGGCCTCGGGCAACACCGTTGTCCTGAAACCCTCGGAATTCACCTCCGGCACCAGCGTGCAGCTCGCGCGGTTGGCGGTCGAATGCGGCCTGCCCAAGGGCGTACTGAATGTCGTGCTGGGGCTGGGTCCCGAGGCGGGGTCAGCGATCGTCAGCCATCCACTCGTGCGCAAGGTGGCGTTCACCGGCAGCGTTCGCGCTGGCCGCGAGATCGGCCGCATCGCCGCCGATCGCATCATCCCGCTCACCCTCGAACTGGGCGGCAAGTCGCCCAACATCATCTTCGAAGACGCGGACCTGAAGCGCGCCGTGCCGGGCGCAATGCGCGCCTTCGCGACGAACGCGGGACAGGTCTGCCTGGCCGGCACGCGTCTGCTCGTCCAGCGCTCTGTGCAGGACACGGTGATGGACGGGCTCGTGAAGGCTGTGAAGGCGTTGCGGGTAGGGCCGCAGGCCGACGCGAGCATGGGGCCCATGACCACGCGGGCGCAGTACGAAAGAGTGAAGGCGTGGTTCGACCTCGCCCGGGCCGAGGGCGCGCGGCCCGTCGTCGGCGGGGAGTTGGTGCAGGACGCCGCGTGGGGCGAGGGCTGGTTCGTTCCGCCCACCGTCTACGCCGACGTGCGCAACGACATGCGTGTAGCGCGGGAGGAGATCTTCGGCCCGATTCTGAGCGTCATTCCGTTCGACGACGAAGCCGACGCGATCCGGATAGCCAATGACACTGAATACGGGCTGGCTGCCGGAATCTGGACCGAAAGCCTATCGCGCGCGCACCGCGTCGCCGCGGCGATCGAAGCTGGCCAGATCTACGTCAACGAATACCAGGCGGGGGGCGTTGAGACCCCGCTCGGCGGCTACAAGGCGAGCGGCTACGGGCGCGAAAAGGGCGTCGAGGCCCTGCACCACTATACGCAGCTCAAGTGCGTCACCATCCGCCTTTGAGGCTCAGAGCGTAACCAGGGCGGAGGCTGGGGGAAGCGCGATGGAATATGTCAATCTGGGCGCCACGGGCCTGAAGGTCTCCAAGTTCTGCCTCGGCGTGATGAGCTATGGCGATGCGACGAAGGGCTGGAACCCATGGATACTGCCCCCGAGCGAGGGCAAGGTTTTCCTGCGTCAGGCCCTGGAGCTTGGGGTGAACTTCTTCGACGTCGCCGACGTCTACGCCGAGGGCTCAAGCGAGGAATTCCTCGGCCAAGCTATCGGTGAGCTGGCGAGGCGGTACGAGGTCGTAATCGCGACCAAGGTGGGCAGCCGCGTGAGCGCAAAGAGGCCGCAAGATCTGCAAGGCGGCTGGCCCACCACGCACGGTCTCTCGCGCAAGCACATCTTCGACGCGGCGGACGCCAGCCTACGCCGCCTCAAGACTGATTATATCGACCTCTATCAGATTCACGCCGACGACCTGCAGACGCCAATCGAGGAGACGCTCGAGGCGCTGCACGACCTGATCAAGCTCGGCAAGGTGCGTTACATCGGCGCCTCGAACACCGCCGCCTGGCGATTGGCGAAAGCGCTCTACGTCGCCGACCTGCGCGGCGCCACGCGCTTCGTCTCGGTCCAGCACCACTACAACCTGATCTATCGCGAGGATGAGCGCGAGCTTTTGCCGCTGCTCAAGGACGAGCAGGTCGCGAGCATGCCCTGGTCGCCGCTCGCACGCGGGTTCCTGGCCGGCAACAGGTCTCGGCGGGGCGAGACGAGCGAACGGGCCAGGTCCGACCCCACCGCTGCGAACCTCTACGGCTCCGATTCAGACTATGCCGTCGCTGATCGTGTCGCCGAGGTGGCGCGCGAGCGTGGCGTTGGAGCGACCCAGGTTGCCTTGGCTTGGCTGCTGGCGCGACCGTGCACGACCATCCCCGTCATCGGCGCCACCAAGCCGCATCACCTGCCCGATGCAGCAGCAGCGGTTGGCCTGACGCTGAGCTCCGAGGAGGTGGGCCGGTTGGAGGCACCCTATCAATCGCAAGGCGTTCGCTCACCCATTTAAGGAGCCTATTCGTGCCTATCACAACCGCGCCGCTGTTCACGCTCTTCGCCCAGGTCAACAGTCTCGTCGTCACCGGAATTCCGCAGGGCGACCGGGTGCTGTTTGACGTCGTCGGCGGGCAGTTCTCCGGACCGAAGTTGTCCGGCCGCGTTCTGCCCTCGGGCGGGGACTGGCTCACCCTCAGCGCGGCGGGCGCTCGCCTCGACGTGCGGCTGGTGCTGGAGACGCACGACGGTGTCACGATCCTGCTTCGCTACACGGGTGTCGGTGGAGAGAAGAACGGTCAGCAGCGAGCCGACGTCGCCGGCCTCTTCGAGGCTCCGGAGGGGCCGTACGGCTGGTTGAACGGCATTCTCGCGGTCGGCCACGGCGGAGCAGTCGAGGGCGGCGGGAGCTACGAGTTTTTCGAAGTCGTCTGATCTGTAGTCCCGCCGCAGTCCAAGCGAGATCGCCATGATCCCCCAGCGCCCCCGCCGCAGTGCGCTCTACATGCCGGCCTCGAACGCCAGGGCGATCGAAAAGGCTAAGAGCCTGGCATGCGACGTGGTGATCCTCGACCTGGAGGACGCCGTCGCGCCCGAAAGCAAGTCCGAGGCGCGACAGCTTGCGGTCGAGGCGGTCCGCGCGGGCGGCTTCGGCCGGCGCGAGATTGTGATCCGGGTCAACGGGCTCGACACCCCCTGGGGCGGCGACGACTTGGCCGCCGCCGCCTTGTCCGGCGCCGACGCCATCCTGGCTCCCAAGGTTTCGACACCGGAGGACCTCGCCCAATACGCCGTGGCGCTTAGGGGCGAAACACGCCTCTGGGCGATGATCGAGACGTGCCAGGCGATCTTCCGCCTGAATGACCTCGGTCGGGCGGCGCGCCAAGCTAGGAACGACGTCTGGGTGGTGGGGACGAACGACCTCGTCAAGGAAATGCGCTGCCGGACGCGTCCGGACCGCGCGCCCCTGACGCCGGCGCTCGCGCTGGCGGTAATGGCCGCCCACGCCCACGGCTTGGCCGTCCTCGACGGTGTCTATAACGACATCCCCAACCTCGAGGGCTTGGCGGCGGAATGCGAGCAGGCGCTCGACCTTGGCATGGACGGCAAGAGCTTGATCCATCCGAGTCATCTTGAGGTGGCGAACCGGACATTCACCCCGACCCCGGAGGCGGTGGCCTGGGCGCACCTTGTAGCCGCTGCATTCGCCGCGCCTGAGAACTCCGGCAAAGGCGTCCTGAAGGTTGATGGCAAGATGGTGGAGCGGCTCCATCTGGCCGAGGCCGAGCGGCTGCTCGCCATCGCGGCGGCGATCGCCGCCGCGGAGACTTAAGGCGCGCTCCTATGCGCGCGCCACGCGAACGCATTGCGCCAGCGTGCATTGATTGCGCCCTCAGCTGAGCCTGTAACGCACGGCTGGCCCAGAGGTCTGCGATCCAGACGAATCGTTCCGCAATTCGGGCGCGGTCTTGCCGTCAATCGTCGCTGACCCGAAGGAAATGATGCGCTTTAGAGCACTAAATTTACAGCCTGAAGGCGTGTTTTCGGGTCGATTCAGGGGAAATGGGCGGGTTCTCGCCCTTCGTTCGCTTGACGCCGTATCCTAATTTCGGCATCGTTCGGTCGCCATTTTTCAGATTGCGCATATCCAGCGCACTAAATTCATAAAAGGGGGGCGAGCATGGCTAAATTCGCATTCTGCGCGACGACATCGGTGGCGGCCATCGCCGCATCGTTGCTGGCGACGCCAGCTCTGGCGCAAACCGCGCCCGCGGCCGCCGCCAGGGCTGAGCAAGGGACGGTGCTGGAGGACATCGTCGTCACGGCGCGTAAGCAAGAGGAGTCGCTGCAGACGATCCCGGTTTCCGACACCGCGTTTAGCAACCAGGAGCTCACGCGGAAGAACATCAACAGCGTCGGCCAGCTGCAGCAGCAGACGCCGTCGTTCGTCTCGCTGCCGGCCGCGGCCAGCAACACCACCTCCTACCTGGTGATCCGCGGACAGTGGGGCGGCAACATCACGCTGACCAACGACGCGACGGTCGCGGCCTACCTCGACGGCGTCTACCTGCCGCGCACTATCGGCAACGACGCGTCGGATCTGTTCGACGTCAACCGCGTCGAGATCCTGAAGGGCAACCAGGGCACGCTCTACGGCCGCAGCGCCACCGGCGGCGCGATCAACATCTTCACCAACGATCCCAAGCTCGGCGTCACCGAGGGCAAGGTGCGCGTGCGCTTCGGCAACTACGGCGAAGCTGGGCAGGCCGTGGCGCTGAACCTGCCGTTCGGCGAGACGGTCGCGGTCCGCGCCGTGCTTAACCACGACGAAAATAGTGGCGACGGGCACAACCCGGTCACCGGCTCGCGCTGGGGCTACCACGATACGTTGAACGCGCGCCTGGCGATCCGCTACGAGCCGACCGATCGCTTCAAGCTGATCGTCCGCGCCGACCGCACGAGCTCCGACAGCGCCAACGAAGCCAACCGGCTCACCGAACTGACCCCGCCGAACGGGGCGACCGCCAGCACCGCGCTGCGCGAGGTGGCCGCCGAGCGCGGCCTGCCGGCGACCGCGGCCGGATATCTCGCCGCCTATAATCTGATGTTGCCCTACCTCGGGCTCGGACCGGGCTCGAAGGACGGCGGGTCCGACATCTCACCGCACGATGAAGTCTACATCGACGGCATCTCGGCGACGGCGGATTGGCAGATCTCGGACACGCTCGCGTTGAAGTCGATCTCCGCCTACCGCCACTTCTCGCGCGTCTCGCGCTACGACCTCGACGCCACGCCCTTCGGCATCGGCCCGCTTTACGATCCCTACGTCGAGGGCGACATCCAGTATTCGCAGGAATTCAACCTGAGCGGATCGGCTATGGATTCGCGCCTGAAGTGGATCACCGGCCTTTACTATTCCTACGAGCGCGGCACCGAGAACGCTCAGCAGCGCCCGCAACGCATCCTGGCGGCGGCGGCGAACCCGCAGATCCAGGACGGGACCGTCAAGAACCAGAGCTTCGGCGTCTTCGTTCAGGCCACCTACGCGATCACCGATCGGCTGAACGTAACCGCGGGCATCCGCGAGAACTGGGACTGGCGGGGCCTGACCGGCCGCAACCACAGCGCCACGACGTGCTTCATGACCGGCCTGCCGCTCAGCGCCGGCCCCTGCGTGCTGAAGTTCAAGACCCTGGCCTATGCCGAGCCGAGCTATCTGCTCAGCGTGGACTACCAGGTCTCGGACGACGCGATGGTCTATGCGAAGACGGCCCGCGGCTATCGCGCCGGCGGCCAGCCTCAACTGGTGACCTCCTCGAACCCGACGACGGCGGCGAACGCGAACGTGCCGTTCCTGCCGGAATTCGTGAACGACTACGAAATCGGCCTGAAGTCGGAATGGTTCGCCAAGCGCCTGCGGCTCAACCTTGCCGCCTACCACAGCGACTACACCGACGTTCAGCGCAACATCTCGGGCTTCGCGGCGAACGGCGCCTCGTTCACCCGGGTCGAGAACGCCGCGCGGGCGAAGATCGACGGTTTCGAACTGGAGTCGAAGGCGATCCTCACGCGGAACCTCGAGTTCGACATGAACGGTTCCTGGACTGACGCGCGATTCACCAAGTATAATTTTGGATCTATCAAGTCGATCGCCTTCGTCTATACGCCAAAGTGGAAAGCGGGTGCGTCGCTCGCCTACACCTTCAACCTTCCGGTCGGCGATCTGCGCACCCAGCTGGACTATTCCTATGTCGGCCGGATGCTGGACAGCCTGCCGAACGGCTATTCGCCCGGCGCCAGCATCTGGAACGGCCGCGTGAACCTGCACATCGAGCAGTACGACATGGACGTCGCGATCTGGGGCAGGAACCTGCTGAACCACCGGTACTGGCTGCAGAACACCGGCTCCATCCGGCCGCTGGGTTTCGTCTCCGGCTTCCCGAATCCGCCCAGAACCTTCGGCGTCGACATCACCAAGAATTTCTAGAATTACATGTTGACGACCATCGATCAGACTGGAGCGCGCCGGCGCGCTCCAGTCGCCGAATGGCGACAGCCTACTCCATCGGACGGGCCGAATGTTGAAAAAGCCAGAGGCTAACTTGTCCGAATCCACGCGCATCGGCGCGAGAACGCATTATTCGGTCGCTCTGATCTGGCTAACTTTTTTCTTCAACTACGGGGATCGACAGCTCTTCGGCGCGTTGCTCGAGCCCATCAAAAAGGAATTCCAACTTTCCGACTTGATGCTGGGGCTCATGTCTGGCCTGGGGTTCGCCGTCTTCTACAGCCTCTGCGCCTTGCCGCTGGCCCGATTGGCGGATCGCTGGAATCGCAAGTACGTCCTGGCCATCTGCCTCACGTTCTGGAGCGGCGCCTGCATCGCCAGCGGTGCGGTGACGAGCGCGGTGCAGATGTTGTTCGCCCGCATGTTCATTGGCGTGGGTGAAGCCGGCGGCCAGCCCTCTGGCGTGTCGCTGATCTCGGCGCTCTATCCGCGCCACCGGCGCAACTTCGCTATCGGCGTCTACAACGCCATGGGCATGGTCGGCGCGGCGACCGCGGTTTTCGGCGGCGCGTGGATCGCAGAGCATCATGGCTGGCGAGCGGCCTTCTTCGCATTCGGCGCGCCCGGCGTCGTACTCGGCCTGCTTATCGCCTTGACGGTGCGCGAGCCGTCCACGCGCGCCAAGGCCGGCGAGACGGAGTACAGCTTCGGCAGTGCGATCAAGCACATCGTCTCGCAGCGAGGCATCGTCCTGACCTGTTTGGCAGGCGCCTCGGGCTCGGGAGCTATCGCCTGCCAGACCTGGTTGGTGCCGTTCTTCCAGAGAACCCACGGATTCACGCTCGCGGAGGCGGGCCTGCTCATCGCCCTGTTCTTCGCGTTCGCATCTCCGCCCGCCCAGATCCTCGGCGGTCTGGTTGCAGACCGGTTCGGACGCACGAAACCCGGCGATGCGCTGCGCGTGACCGCGCTCGCGTGCATCGTCTCGGCGGGATGCGCGGCCGGCTTGGCCTTAGCGTCCAGCGCGGCGTGGGCGATCGTGGCCGCCGCCGCGTGGACCTTTTTTGGCGGGATCTATGCGACGCCCACCTACGGCGTCAGTCAGTCCCAGGTCGAGCCGCGCTTGCGGGCCACCTCGCTCGCGACGATGGGCATGACCATCAACCTGCTGGGCTACGGCATCGGCCCGACCATGGTCGGGGCGCTCAGTTCGTGGCTTGCGCCAGTGGTGGGCGAGCACTCTCTCCGTTACGGGCTGTTGATCATGATCTCTTCGCTCAGCGTGCTGGCGGCTGTCCTGTACCTTCTGGCCGCGCGCCACGTGAGGCCAGAGGGCAATGTGGAGGCGGGCCTTGTCCCTTCCGCGGCCCATTGAGGCGAGGTGTGCGACGCACGGGCGCTACTGTCGCGAACGGCGTCATCTCGGAGGCGCGGGAGCCCGTACTTTTGGCGATACAGATGGATTTCGAAGTCTATTCGTGGTCACGACTCGAAGGTGCGGCAAAGTCAGGCGACGAAATTTCTACCGGAGGCCGCTGGTTCGATCGAGGGGCAGCGTTCCTTCGGCTGCGGACAACTTGCCATTGTCAACGCTACGGATACGTGGAAAGAGCCGCTCGAAGACGCCATGTTTGCTATCCGTCCGAACCGGATGGCTGAATTAATTTGGTTGTGGAAAAGACTTGATAGCCCGAACCAAAAAGTCGCCGGCTGCGCCTCTCTCAAGACCATCTGAGCCGGAGGAGGGGACCTCCGAGCGCAGGCAAAAGCTCGGCGAAGTGATCGCCAACAAGATCATGGCCGACATCGAGGTGCGCGGGTGGCCGGTCGGTGAGCTGATCGGGTCTGAAAGCGAACTCATCGCACGTTACGGGGTCAGTCGCGCCATCATCTGCGAGGCGGTTCGGCAAGTTGAACGCCACGGTGTCGCGGAAATGCAGCGGGGCGGCGGCCGCGGCCTTGTGGTGACGAGTTCGCCCTCTCGCGCGGTCTCCCGCTCGATATCCACCTATCTCGAACTCTGTAATGTCAGCCTCGAGCAGCAATACGAGGCTTGGCGGGTCATCGAGGTCTGGGCCGTCGGCGTCGCGACGATCAAAGTGAGTGATGAAAACTGCGCGCGGCTGCGGGAAATGGCCAACGGGTTGCTCACGAACCCGCATGCCACGCAAGTGGAGGCGATGGCGCTCCGCATAGCCGTCGCCGACGCGACGGAGAACCCGGTCATCGGGCTTTTCATGCGGTCCCTCGCCCGGGTGTTGACGATGTTTGTGAGGCCCGACCTGCGCCGCGGCGGCGGCCGGGTGTGGAAGGCCCGGATGTCGCTTGAGCTTGCCGATCTGGTCGAAGCGATCGTGGCGAGGGACATTGCTCTGGCCAACCATCTGGCCCGAACCGCATTGGAGCATCGCGAGGAGGTCTCCCGGCGACTGGGGCCCCTGCGTCCCGATCTTAGTCCAGGTCCATTTATTCGGGAGACGCCGCAAAAGCGGGCCGAAGTCGTGGCCATTGCGATCGCGAACGACCTTGAGCAACGCAAGCCTGCGGTCGGCGAGAAACTGGGCGAAGAGCCTGAGCTGCAGGTTCGCTACGACACGAGCCGCGGCGTATTTCGCCAAGCGGTGCGGATCCTCGAAACGCACGGTCTCGTCCGAACTCGACGTGGTCCAGGCGGCGGTCTCTTCGTGGGACAGCGTTCCGATGAGTACACGGTGACCTCGGCCGTCGCCTACATGAAGGGCATGAAGGCGCAGCTTTCGGACGTCGCGGCTGTCCAGACGGAGCTTATGGGCAAGCTCGCCCAACTTGCCGCCGAGCGCGGCGATAGCGCTCAGAAGGCGAGCCTGGCCGAGGCGCTGGAGCATTTCGTCGGCAGCGCTTCGGAGCAGGAGCGGCGCCGCGCGGTTCAATCCGTCTACCAACAGCTCGGCATGATGGCGGGCAATCAAGTCCTCGGACTACTGAGCACGATCCTGAACACCTTCGTGGTGCAGTCCGCGAAGCCGTCGCGCATGACAGCTGAGAGCGCGGCCCTGTTTGTATCCGCAGTCGAGGCCGTCATCGAAGAAGATGGCGCGATGGCTCGGCGAAGCATGACCCATCATCTGATGGCTGCGATTCAACGCCTGCAGAGCAAGTGATGGCTGTCGCCACTCGCTGGCGATGGTTGGCATAAAGTGGGCGTTTTAGCCTCGTAGCCGGTTTCATCGCGGGGTCGTCGGCCAATGGCCCCGGGGCGCATCTCGACGCTACCTGCCGAGATTTTCCCCTTCGTAGCCGGGTACATGACGCGCGGAGGCTCGCCGAGGCGCGTTCCTACGCTCGTGGCGCAAGTCCGCGGGCCGCTATCCGCGTCGAGCAGCCTTTACTTCGAAAATTCATTTTAGTATCCGAGACGGATCGGTGCGCCGGGCGTTCGGCGACCGCGGCAGAATCCGCCCGCGCCGGGGGCGCGCGACGGCGAGCATGCGCCCGCCGTCCAAGGCGCGGCGCGATCAAGACCTGGGAGGGCGAGCGATGACCTCTAACTGGATCGGCCCCGACTGGTTCGAGCCGCGGCGGCCGGAGCCGTTCGAATGCTCGATCGGACTCCTGCTTGAGGGGCGTGCAGCCAAGGCCCCGGACGAACCCTTCGCGGTGCTGGAGGACGGCGAAACACTGTCGAACCGGACCGTATGCGACGCCGCACGCGCCATGGCCGCGCAGCTCAAGCGTCATCGCGTCGAAGAGGGCGACATGGTCGCGGTCTGGCTGCCGAATGGTCGCGTCATGCTGGCGGCGATCTTCGCCTGCTCGATGGTCGGCGCCGTCGCCGTCCAGATCAACATCGCGTTCCGCGGCCGCATGCTGGAGCACGCCCTGCGGATCTCCGGCGCCGGGGTGCTGGTTGCGCATGCCGAGCTGGTGGAGCGCCTCGAGGGCATCGACACCGGCAGCCTGCAGCAGGTTCTCACCGCAGGCGGCACACCCGACGGCAAAGGTTTGAGGATCGAGCCGCTCGATCCGCACGAACCGCTGCTGCCGGCGTCGGAGCTGGCGACGCGCCAACCCTGGGACCTGGCCGCGATCATCTTCACCTCAGGGACTACCGGGCCGTCCAAGGGCGTGCGGGTGACCTGCTGCCAGCTCTGGACGCTCGGCAACGCCTACTATGGCTTCATGAGCCCCGAAGACCGCATGCTGCTGATGGGGCCGCTCTTTCACATCGGCTCCCTGGGCGCCTTGTGGGGCGCGATGGCGACGGGGGCCTCCGTCGCCGTCATGGAGACGTTCAACGCGCCCGAGTTCTGGAACATCGTCCGCCGCACCGGCGCCACCAGCACCATGGGCGTCTTCTCGTCGTTCACTGACCTGCTGATGAAGGCGCCCGCGCGGCCCGACGACAGGGACCATACATTCCGTCGGTCCCTGGTCAGTTCGCTGAACCCCTCGCTTCGCGCTTTCTCCGAGCGGTTCGGCGTCGAGCTGTTCGCCGGCTTCAGCATGAGCGAGACCTCGGCCGTCACGATTTCGCAGGTGAATCCCAGCAAGAACAATTCCGTCGGCTGCGTGCGCAAGGGCCTCCAGGTCCGCCTGGTCGACGCCCACGACATTGAGGTGCCGCTGGGGCAAACGGGCGAGCTGGTCGTTCGCTCGGAGCTGCCTTGGGTGCTGAACGATGGCTATCAAAACAATCCGGAAGGCACCGTCGCCGCCTGGCGCAATGGCTGGTTCCACACCGGCGATCTGATGTACGCGGACGCAGACGGCGACCTGTTTTACGTGGACCGCCTGAAAGACGCGATCCGGCGACGTGGCGAAAACATCTCCTCGGCTGAGGTCGAGGCGGAGGTGCGCGCCTTTCCGCCCGTCCGAGACGCCGCCGCGGTCGGCGTGACAGCCGAGGGCGACAGCGAGGACGTGCTGGTGGCGGTCTGCGCCTGTGACGGGCTCGCCATCGATCCGGCGGAGCTGCTCGAATTCCTGCAGCCGCGAATGCCGCACTACATGATCCCGCGCTACGTCCGCGTGCTGCCGGAACTGCCCCTGACCCTCACCAACAAGGTCCAAAAGTCGGAATTGCGCGCACAGGGTGTCACCCACGACACCTGGGACCGCGAGGCCGCCGGCATTCGGATCCGCCGTCAGCGACTGTCAAGCGAGTGAACCGGAGCGATGCGGGCTCGTTGCGCAGCCTAATTTAGGCTAAAATCAACACTTTTATGCTCTTGTCGGCGTAAATATCCCGTTTTACGCCAATTAAATTGACCTGGAAACCGGCCTGCGGGATAAAGCGCAGTCCGAAGGTGATGCCGATCCGAGTCCTCTTTTCGTCGCGACCCGGTTGCGTCGCGCATGTCGAGGTTCGAGCAGCTCAGAACGACGACAGGGCGGGGCCCGGCAGCAAGAACGCAGGGAGTGAACGATGGACCATCGGGATGGTGTTCTCGGCGAAGCGCGGACTAAAAAGCCCTACAGGCTGGTCCCGAAGACCGACAACTACAGTCCCGAGGTCGCGAAACTCGAGGACGAGCGCCTGTGGGGCAAGGTCTGGCAAGTCCACTGCCGCGAGCAGGAACTGAAGAAGCCCGGCGACTTCGTCGTCATGAACATCGTTCGCGATTCCATCATCGTCGTGAAGCAAAACGACGGCAGCCTGAAAGCTTTCTACAATGTCTGTCAGCATCGCGGGCGGCGGCTGAAGGAGGCGGCTCACGGCAACACGGGAGCCTCGATCCGCTGCCCATTCCACGCCTGGCGCTGGCAGATCGACGGCCAGATCGAATACCAGTGCGACGCCCAAGATTGGGACGGCTACGACAACTGCAAGGCCAAGGATGTTGCGCTTGAAGAAGTCCGGCTCGATACCTGGGCCGGCTGGGTCTGGGTCTGCATGGATCCGGACGCCAAACCTCTGAAAGAGTTTCTCGCGCCGCTCCCCGAATATCTTGACGCATTCGAGCTCGAGCGCGCCAGCATCGCTTGGCACCACACCCTGTTCTTCCCCTGTAACTGGAAGACCGTGCTGGAGGCCTTCAACGAAGGCTATCACGTCGAGGGCACTCATCCTCAATTCATGAAGTACGGCCGGCCGGTGTCGAGCTCGCTGGCCTTCGGCGATCACGGCTGGTTCGGCTACCCGAGCTACGGCGAGGCGTTCGACACCGAGATGGCGCAGCGCGTCGACGCCGAGACGGCGAGCGACGGGGTGGACTATCGCCAAGTTCTTTACGACCAGCAGGTCGAGCTGCTGGAGACGCTGAAGTGCCTGTCTTCCGTCTATTCGGTGGAATCGACGAAACGACTATTCGACGTGCTGCCGGCCTCGGCCTCCTTCGCGGACGCCGCTCTGAAAGCTCTCGAGCTGCACCAGCAGGTGGTCGAGGAAGATGGCGGCGTGTGGCCGAAAAACCTGAACAACGACGCCATCATCAAAGCCGGCACCGACTGGCACATCTTTCCGAACAACATCGTTCTGCCCGACGAGGATGGGGCCCAGTGGTACCGCGCGCGACCTAACGCCGACGATCCCGAAAGCTGCATCTTCGAGATCTGGTGGCTGATGCGTTTCCCGGAGGGCAAGGAGCCTCCGATCGAGCATCAGGTCCACGCCAAGCTGGAAGACTTCAAGGGGAAGAACTTCTTCCTCGAGCAGGACTTCTCCAACATGATCAACGTGCAACAGGGCATCCACTCGCGCGGCTTCAAGGGCCAGCGCACCAGCCCGCAGCAGGAAGTCGCCGTCACAAACTTCCACCGAGCGCTCCATCGATACCTGGGCCTCGACGACAACTTCTAAGATCCAACGCCAACAGTCTTGGCTCGTCGACGCACCACGTCGGCTGGTCGGCTGCCCACCGAATACAATCTGCGTCCGCCCAGGCGGCGAGGAGCTTCGCGATGAAACTTGAAGACATGGTCCTGTTCAGCGTCGACGACCACATCATCGAGCCGCCGGACATGTTCGACAGCCGCATGCCGGCGAAGTTCGCCGATGGCTGGCCGAAGCACCACCACGCCGAGAACGGCGACGACTTCTGGTCGTTCGAGGGCCGCATCCTCAAGTACATGGGCTCCAACGCCGTGGTGGGCCGCCCGCGCGAGGAATACGGCTTCGAGCCCTCGTCGCTCTCGCAGATGCGCCCAGGCTGCTACGACGTGCACGCGCGCATCGGCGACATGAACGCCAACGGCATAGCCTGCAGCATCAACTTCGGCTCGATGTCCGGCTTCTGCGGCGAGACCTTCATGCAGGCCAAGGACAAGGCGCTGGGGCTGGCTGCGCTGCAGGCCTGGAACGATTGGCACATAGAGGACTGGGCCGGCGCCTATCCGGGCCGATTGGCGCCCATGGCCATCCTGCCGCTCTGGGACCCGCAGCTGGCGGCTGCGGAGGTGCGCCGCGTCAAGGCGAAAGGCTGCAACGTCATCAGCTTCCACCCCAATCCGATCATGCTGGGGCTGCCGAGCTTCCACACCGACTACTGGGATCCGATCTGGCAGGTCTGCGTCGACGAGGAGATCACCATCTGCCTGCACTTCGCCGACGGCAGCTACTCGGTGCCGTCACCGGATTCACCGGTGGACGTCATGATCTCGAACATGCCGATCGGCCTCTACCGGGTGGCCTCGGACCTGGTCTACTCGCCGGTGTTGCGCAAGTTCCCCGCCATTCAGTTTGCGATGTCCGAGAGCGGTGCAGGCTGGGTCCCCTACATGAAGCAGCGCATCGACTGCGTCTTCCGCCTGCACAGCCAGTGGACGCGTCAAGACTTCGACGGCAAGCGGCCCAGCGAAATCTTCGACCGCAACTTCGCCACCAGTTTCATCGACGATCCGGTGGGAGTGCTGCTCCGGCACGAAGTCGGCATCCAGAACATGACGTGGGAAGTCGACTATCCGCACGCCGATTGCACTTGGCCGCAATCTCCGGAGACCCTGTGGCGCGACCTCGTCGCGGCCAATGTACCGGACGATGAGATCGAGATCATGACGCACAGGAACGCCATTCGCCTCTTCAAGCTCGATCCCTTCAAACACTTCAAGCGCGAGGAGATCACCGTCGGGGCCTTGCGCCAGAAGGCGAAGGAGATGGGGGTCGACACCAGCCCTATGAAGACCGACGGCGCCGGCCGGCCACCTTCGGAGAGCGACCGTGGCCCGGTCAGCATGCGCGACATGGCCAAGCAGATCGCCGAGGCAGGCGGCGGCGCGGCCGGCGCTGCGGCGGGACGACCCGATGAAACGATCATGGTGACTCAGTAGCGAGGCCGCTCGCCAGGCGGCAGGTCCGCGCGGGCCGGGCCGCCAGGCGATGCACTCGGAGGGCGAGCGAAAGGAAAGGCCAGCTCGGTCGCCCGAGCCGACCTGTCCGCCGTCGTCTGCTCGGGCTCGGTTTGGCGAGCCGACCGGCGTTCAGCGAATGGACCAGATCTGCCGACCGCTCAGAAATAGGCGGAATACTTGGCGATGTAGGGCGCGAACGCCGTCTCCACCTCGGCTTCATCGCAGCCGAAATCAGCGAGATCGTAGTCGAGTTTGCCTTCGCTGAACCTGGGATTGTCGCGATGCCAGGCGGCTGCGGCCGCTTCGCCCACTGGCGTATAGGGGACGCCGGCGTAAGCGTAGATCTGCTTCACCGCCGGCAACGGATCGCCCACGAAGTCGTGGAAGGCCACGTCGACGAACGCGTCCTCGCCATGCCGTTCGCGGAAGTCCATGAAGCGGCCGATCGCCGTCGACAGATTGCGCAGCCACAAGTCGCGGATCTTGTCTCGGTCGAGTGACCGGGCGGCATGCTCCTGGCACACCTCCGTCAGTTTGAACATCGAGCCGACGCTGAACTTGGGGTGTCGGTGGGTCATCACCAGCCTGGCGTCCGGGAACGCCTTGACGAGGTAGTCGAGGGTCAGCAGGTGGGGCGGCGATTTCAGGATCCAGCGTTTCCCCTGCGGCGCGCCTGTCTGCCATTGCAGGAATTGCAGCTGCCGCCGCAGATAGCGGTAGGCGTCGGTGAAGTCGGCGCCTTCCAACCAAAACTGATGGGTCGGGATCAGCCACTCCGGGTGGTTGAGCATGAAGGTCTGCATCATGAGCAGCGCCTCCATCTCCGGCTCGCGAGGATAGAAGCCGTGCGCCTTGGCCATCCAACGACGTCCCTCGCACCAGGCTTCTGCCTCGGCTAGCCGCGGATCGAGCAGGCCAGGACGCCAGCCGTCCGGCGGGATCGGGTTCAGACCGAGCCAAGTGTAAAGCACGTTCCACTGTGGGTCGGCGGCGATGTTGCGAAAGAGCTTTGAGGTGCCGGTGCGCTGCAGGCCGACGATGATCACGGGATCGGTGATCTGCTGTTCTTCGATCTCCGGGTGAGCGGCGAAAAAGGACTGCATCTTGAGCGTAGAGCCGAGATGTCCGACGATCTCTCCGAGGTGGCGCTGCATGGCGACGTCGGTGAGGTTGGCTTCCTCGCGCAGGGCCATGGTGAGCACGCGCAGAGGCGTCTCGAAGCTCAGCGGCCCGAACTCCTCCAGCCGAAATCGGCGCCGGGCTTCTGCGATCAGGAGGTCGGCGTCCGGCTCTAGTCGATCAGCGGCGGCGATGGACAAGGTGCGGCCTCCTGCGGCGCGCATGCGCGCCGGTCTAGAACAAAACTCATGGGGCCGCGCGATCGGCCGGGAACGGGCCTAAGCGTCGCCGCTCAGATACCTGTCCAGCACCCGATGGAAGTTTCGCACCGGCATCTCCTGGGCGGCGCAGGTCCGCAGACCCTGGAAGCCGCGGGAATGCACGCCCCTTTGGCTGGCCAGAAGGTTGCCGAAATCCTGCTCCATGAAGGGGTTCTCGCCCTCGAAGGCCTCGAGCGTCTGATATTCGTCATGCCGGATCGGCGGCTCTTCGCCCGGCGGGAAGCGCCTCAGCCACCAGACCTCGAAGACGCACTTCTCCGGATCGTCGCCGTCGGGGCGGCAGCGGTACCACTGCGCGCCGTCTGGGGTGGGCAGGCAGATGGTGTTGGGGAACATGTGGTAGTCGGTGCCGATGGTCCCCATGGTCTCGAGGTCGAGGCGCTCCGGCCACTTGGCGCCGCTTTCCTCCATCACCATGCGGTGCAGTTCGAAATACTTGGCGAAGACCCGCTCAGGCCCGGCGTCGGCCGGCAGCGCGTCGAACAGCCGTCGTGCGGCCTCGACCGTGTACTCCGACTGCAGGCACTTGAGCGTCTCCAGCAACTCGACGTTCGCATCCAGCATGATCTGGCGGTAGTCGAGGGCCCCAGAGACGCGCGCGTTCGCCATGTCCGGCGCGTAGGTGAACCAGGCATGGTCGCCGAACGCGCCTGAAATCGTGTTGGGCTGCCCGTACTTCTGCATCTGACCGTGCGTGCCCAGCGTATGGTAGCCTTCGTTGAAGGCGTCCAGCACGAGCTTCCAGTTGCAGGGGAAGTGCAGGATCTTGTGCCACGCGATCTTGCAGTCCTGCAGGTCGATCGGCGCCAGGATTTCGGGGATCGGAGCCAGGTAGTCCAGCAGCGGCTTGGCGTCGGGGTCCATCGTCGCCCAGACCCAGCCGCCCCAGGTGCCGAGCCGCACCTCCTTGAGCGTGACCTCCGCGTCGGAGCACAGGGGTTCATTCTGCCAATCGGCGGCGTCGGTCCGTTCCAGCAGCGAGCCGTCCAAATTCCAGCGCCAGCCGTGGAACGGGCAATAGACCGACTTGCCGGAGTTGCCGCAGCCATCCTTGAGACGCCGGCCGCGGTGCTGGCAGACATTGTAGAAACCCTTTACGCCGCTTTGCGTGCGGACGACGAAAAACGATTCACGCCCCAGGTCATGGGTGACGAAATCGCCGACGCGCTCGAGCTCCTGCTCACGGCAGACGATCAGCCAGACCTTCGGCCACATCCGCTCTTCCTCCAGCCTGGCGACCTCTCTGGAATAGTAGTGCTCGCCAGGGATGAGCACCGGCTCGCCCTGCGCAACTTCGGTCCGCGGTTCCTGTCCCATGAGCGCCTCTCATCTTCATTTGGAGTCGGAGACCCCAATTGGTGTGCTGAATCTGCCGCCATCGACGCGAAGTCTGCGCTTACGCCGATGGCGGCGCAATAGCGTCAGAACAGCTCGACGTAGCCTTCCATCCTGTCCTTGCCGTCCTTGTAGTGGCGCAGAACCATGATGTCGGGACCCTGCAGACCGCGGTGATTGTAGTGGCTGAAGCCGATGCAGGTACGCGGTCCGCCGGAGGCGGCGGGCAGCATTTGCACCTTTTCCAGGCCGTCGCGCACGCCGTCGCGGGTCAGGATCGGCGCCAGGACAATTCCCTCGATCAGGGCCGTCATCGCATCACGGAACAGGCTGATCATCTCGTGGCCGAACTTCGGCACCTCCGGAAAACGAGCATAGAAGTCCGCGTAGAACTTGTTGCAGACCTCGTTGTTGTCGTCCCACATCGTGCAACCAGTCCAGCCTTCGAAATTCGCGGAGAAACGCGGCATGGTGGCGGCGTGGTAGCAGTCGTTCATGATGCGCGGGATGTCCCAGCCGGCCTTGTTGACGTGGCCAGCCCAGGTCGGGATCACCCAGCCCGTCCCCAGAGCGACGAGGGCGTCCGGCTCTAGTTTTTGAAACCGCCTGACGGCCCTATCGAATATCTCGTCCAGGTTTGGCACCAGGGTCTGTGGGAAGCGCTCGTCGGCGACGATCTGGATGCCGCCACGGGCGCAGGCGACGCGGAAGGTCTCGAAAAACTCTTCGCAGTGGGCCGCCATGTCCCAGGTGACCACGACCGTCTTGTGGCCCTTGCGGCGCAGCCAGCTCACGATTGTGAACATGTCGTGCGGGATGCTGCTCCAAGGGAGGGAAAAGCTCCATTTCGACATGACGTTGGCAGACGCGCCTGTGGCCATGAACGGGATCTCGTGCCGATCGGCGTATTTAGTGAGCGCGATGCTGTCGTCGGAGTGGTGACCGCCGATGATGGCGATGCAGCCCTGGTCGACGAGCGAATGGAAGCCCTCGATGGAGGACTGGATCGAGCCCGCCGGCGGTCCCCAGGGGCGCAAGCCGACGAACTCGAAGCCCCGCTCGAACCGGCCCGAGGCGACATACTGCTCGGCGACAAACTGATAGATCTTCAGCGCGCAGTCGGTGAACGGCTTGGGGTTGTCGAGCAGGCAGCCGATCTTCACCGGATCGGCTGCTTCGCTATACGGGTCGCGATCGTTGGGGTTCGTCATGGATGTCTAGCTCCCTGAGAGGTTGGCTGTCCGCCATGTTGGCCGAGCCTGAACTCGGACCACTGGCGGTGCGGCTGGGTTGACGTGCATCGGCGCCGGAGAGAGCGCACCAAATACGCGATCATTTCGCGTGAGGGCGTCTCCAGGGCGGCATGATCGCGTGGAGTGCCGCCTAGGTCCGAGTTGCGGTCGCTGAAGGGTGTGTGTGCTTGCCAATTTCGACCGGCTTCGCGAATATGGTGCGGGCACCATCGAGGCCGCCGCGCAGGAGGCGGGCTCGATGACGTCAACGACATCTTTGCCCGCCTGAGGCCGTAGGAAGCGCCCGTCCGTTCGGACGTGGCGTGAGGTATGTGACGTGCGTTTCCGAAGTCGATTTGCTGTATATACCTTTTGCTACTTTCAAGAAATCTAGCGTCGATGACTTCGACACTGAATATTCTCCCGAATATTGCGCTCTTGCGATCGTGTCGGCGGAGTTTCATTTACAAGAATGGGCGGATCAGCACCAGTGAGCGAAAGGAAAAGTGTGAGTGAGCAGAATTCAGCATTCGATTTGAACCTGCTGCGGGTCTTCCAGGCGCTTTGCGAGGAAGGCACAGTCAGCCGCGCCGCCGCCAAGCTCGGTCTGACGCCGTCGGGCGTCAGCCACGCCCTCTCGCGCCTGCGCGACGCGCTGGGCGATCCACTGTTCGTTCCTGGGCCAGGCGGTCTGCGTCCGACGGTGAGAGCGGAGGAAATCCGGCCGGCGTTCGACGACGCGATCGAACGCATCCGAGGCGCGCTCGCCCAGACGAGCTTCGAGCCCTGGGCGAGCGAGCGCACCTTTCGGCTGGCGGCTGGAAGCATGCTCACCGACCACCTCGCGCCCTCGCTGGTACGCAATTTCGCAGCGCGGGGACCCGGGCTCCGATTGAGCTTTTGGTCGAGCACGCCCGATCTGGTCGACTGGCTCGATGACGATCTGATCGACATCGCGCTCGGCGGTTTTGAGGACTATCCGAAGCGCCTGATGGCCGAGTTGCTCTTCGAGGAGGAACTGGTGTGGGTCGCGCGAAGCGGCCATCCCACCGCGCACCAAATCCGGGACATCGAGGATATCGTGAGGCTTCCCCGCTGCGGCCTCCAATCGGGCGTCGGGCCGACGGAGAAATCGGGCCTACGGCGGGACAAGGGCCTGCAGCAACGTGGCAAGCAGATCTCCCGGCTATGGAGCCTCGGCGCCCATGAAACGACCCTTCCGCCGCCTCAGGTCTCGGTGTTCGACAATATCTCGGTCCTTGCGATCGTTGAGCAGACCGACCTGGTGGCGCTGGTTCCTGTGGCTATGACTGGGTCATCGTTGGACAAGTTTGACGTCCGTCCGCTTGGGCGACTGCCCTTCGCGCCGACCGCGGCCGTCTACATGCTCTGGCATCGTTCCCGAGCCGACGACCCCAGCCACAGGTGGCTGCGCAGCACCATCCGCGATACCGCCGCCGAACTATCGGCGCTCACAAATCGCCCGCCCGGACGCGCCGCGAGATCGCCATGAGGCGGCGCGCCGCAGCGGCTTCTCACGAGTTCAGCGTGCAGGTCCATTCGGCGATGGTCGACACCTTTGCCTGACGTGGGAAGATCTTGTGCAGCAGGATGGCGTGGAGTTCGCCGTCCTTATCGGCGCAGCCATCGGAAAGGACTTGTAGGCGGAGGTCGAGATCTCCGCCTGCCGCAGCGTCGCGAGCACCACTCCTCTGGTCGCTACGCCGGAAGGGACAAGGGTGTCCATATCGTGCGCACGTAGGACGAGGTCGAGGTCGCTGCCGGCGAAGGCGCTGATGCGGCGCTTGATCACGACAGGTTCGCCAGGCGCGGGCGCAAGAGCGGCGTGAATCGCCGAGGCGGGGTCTTGCGTCCCGAAGGCGCCTTCGCGCGAGAGCCTGGAGAATGCGGCGTTGCGTTGCCTGACGCCGACGCCGTCGCCACGCGATGCGACGGCGACGTAGACGACCTTGATGCCGGCGACGCCCACGATCGCTTCGCCGAGCCGACCGGGAAGCTCGTGATCGTCGCAATAGTTGTCGACCACGCGCCGCTGCATGTCCATGACGAGCAGAGCGGTCCGGGGCTGCGTGGAGGGGGTTGTCAGTCATCCTGTTCCTCAGCCATCGGCCGGGGTTCCGCGCCTTTGCCGCGGCGACACTTAGTCCACCAGAATCCGTCGTCGCCAACGTCGCAGTAGGTCCGTTGCGCTAAATTTAGTTGGCTGATTGTGTGGGGCCGGCTATCGATCTCCTAGTGACGTGCTCACGCGGTAAGGGCGTCAACGTCGAAATTGGGAGTCTTTGGATGGGCGCCGACCGTGTGGATGCGGAAGTCTTCGCCAGCTTCCTGGAGACGCTGCGCCGCTTTGTGCGCGAACGGCTGGTGCCGGCCGAGTCGGAAGTCGTGGAGACCAACCGCATACCGGACGCTGTTCTGCAAGACATGCGCGACCTCGGCTTGTTCGGCGTGTCCGTGCCGGTGGAGTACGGCGGCGCGGGCCTGGCGGTCGACCAGTACATTGAGGTCATTCGCGAGTTGGCCTGGGCCGCGCCCGCCTTCCGCTCGGCGATCTCAATTGGCGCCGGCATGGTGACGACGGCGCTGAAGCTGGACGGCGCCGAGGCGCAGAAGGCCGACTATCTGTCGCGCATCGCGGCGGGGGCGATCGCCAGTTTCGGTCTGTCGGAGCCCGATAGCGGCTCCGACAGCGCGGCCATGCGGACGCGCGCTATGCGCGATGGCGGCAGCTATGTTCTGAATGGAGCGAAGCGCTACATCACCAACGCGCCGATGGCCGACTTCATCCTCGTGATGGCTCGCACTTCGGCAGAGACTCTGCCCGGCAACGGCCACATCAGCGCCTTCATCGTGCCGATGCAGACGCGCGGCGTCTCCGTGGGCAACCCCGATCCGAAGATGGGCCAGCGCGGCGCGCTCACCGCCGATGTGATCTTCGAGAATGTTCGCGTGCAGGCTGACGCCCTCTTGGGCGGCGTCGAAGGCCGCGGCTTCAGGACCGCCATGAAGGCGCTCGACGGCGGGCGGCTCAGCGTTGCAGCGGCTTCGGTCGGCTACGGTGCGCGGATCCTGGATGCGGGCTTGCGCTACGCCACTCAACGTACGGCGTTTGGCGAGCGGATCGCCAATTTTCAGCTGATCCAGGCGATGCTGGCGGATTCCAAGGCCGAGCTCTACGCAGCCGAATGCATGCTGCGCGACGCTTCGCGCCGCGCCGCGGCCGGCGAGCGGATCTCGACGGAAGCCGCCTGCGCCAAGATGTTCGCCAGCGAGGCGTGCGGCCGCATCGCCGATCGGACGGTGCAGATATTCGGCGGCGCCGGCTACATGGCGGAGTACGAAGCCGACCGGTTTTTCCGCGATGCGCGGCTCTACCGGATCTACGAAGGCACCACCCAGATCATGCAGCTGGTCATCGCCAAGTCGATGCTCAAGGCGCTGGACCAGATGGCCTAGGCCACGATTTTGGTCGCCTATTCGAGGGGGCCGGCCCAACGCGCCGGAATAAATCAGGAATCAGGTTCAGCCCGATGCAGACGGAATTTACCGAAGAGCAGAACCTGCTGCGCCAAGGCGCGGCGCGTTTCGTCGAGCGCCAGTATCAGTTCGAGGCGCGCACTCGGCTTGCCGCGACGCCGCAGGGCTTCAGCGAAGAGCACTGGCGGCGATTCGGCGACTTGGGCTGGTTGGCGATGGGCTTGTCGGAAGAGTTCGGTGGGGTCGGCGGCTCCATGGTGGACGTGATCGTCGTGGCGGAGGAGTTAGGTCGCGGCCTCGTTCAGGAACCGTTCGTCGCCTGTGGTGTCCTGGGCGCGCGCGCGCTGGCGGCCTGCGGAACGTACGACCAACGGCGTGAATGGTTGCCGAGTCTCGCCAGCGGCGAGCGCCGCCTGGCGTTGGCGCATTCCGAGACTGCGGGGCCGGAAAGCGTACGAACGGTCGCACGACCAATCGCAAACGGGTACGTGCTCAACGGGCACAAGAGTGTCGTGCAGGGCCTTCCGGCCGCCCACGGCGTCCTAGTGACGGCCCGCATCGAGGGGGCGGATCGACTGTCACTGTTCTTGGTCGATCTCGACGCCGAGAACATCGAAATCAAGCGCTACCGCACGATCGACCAGGCCCCGGCCGGCGATCTCGGTCTACTCAACGTCCAGGTTCCCGCCAGCGCCTTGGTGGGGCAGGCGAGCGCCGCGGACGCGCCGCTTGTACAGGCTTGGGACGACAGCGTGATCGCATCCTGCGCACAAGCCGTCGGCGCGATGGATCGTGCGCTCTGGATCACGCGGGACTATCTGAAGGCCCGCGAGCAGTTCGGCGTGACGCTCAGCACCTTCCAGGCGCTGCAGCACCGGATGGCGGAGATGTTCATCGAGCTCGAGCAATCGCGCTCGATGCTCTATCGCGGCGTCAGTGCGCTATCGGCACCTGCCCGAGACCGCCGCCGGATGATTGCTGCGGTGAAGGCGTACATCAGCCAAGCGGCGAAGTTTGTGGGTGGGCAGACCATCCAGCTACACGGCGGCATCGGCATAACCGACGAGTACATCATCAGTCACTACTACAAGCGGCTGATCGTATTCGCCGGTCTATTCGGGGACGCAGAACACCATCTCGAAGCTTTCGCGGCCGACCTTTGAAGGGGCGCAAACGTCATGGATTTCGAGTTCAGCGCCGAAGACCGGGAATTCCAGCGCGAGGTGCGAGCGCGCATCGCCGAAGATCTGCCGCCCGAGATCGCGGCGAGGGTCTCCCGCGGCTATCACGTCAAGTGCGACGACCGGCGCGTATGGATGAGCAAGCTGCACGCTCGTGGGTGGGCGGCTCCGCACTGGCCGGTCGAGTACGGTGGCGCTGGGTGGCCACCGCTATGGCACCATATCTTCGAGAACGAGCTCTTTCTCGCGAATGCGCCTGAGCGACCGACCAGCAACGTCTTCATGATCGGCCCGATCATCTACATGTTCGGCTCCGATGCGCAGAAGAAGCGGTTCCTGGAGCCGATGTTGAGCGGCGAGGAGATCTGGTGTCAGGGCTTTTCCGAGCCGAACGCCGGCTCCGACCTGACATCGCTGCGTACCCGCGCCATTCGCGATGGCGACCACTACGTCATCAACGGCCAGAAGATCTGGAACTCCGAAGCGCACGTGTCGGACTGGTCCTTCACCCTGGTCCGCACCGATCCCGAGGCGCCGAAGTCCAAGGGCATCTCGATGGTCTTGGTGCCCCTGAATACGCCGGGCATCACCATCCGCCCGATCCGGTCATTGGTTGGCGAGGTCCACCTTGCCGAGACCTTCTACGAAGATGTCCGCATTCCGGCGGAGTATCTGATCGGCGAGCCCAACAAGGGCTGGACCTACGCCAAGGCGCTGCTCACTCAGGAGCGGTCGATGAGCGCCGAGGTCCCATCCTCGAAGCGCGACCTGGTCTACCTCAAGGAGTTGGCGTCCCAATCATATGGGGACCGGCCGCCGATGCTCGAGAACGCCGCGTTTCGGCGCCGACTGGCGCAACTCGAGATTGATCTCATCGCGCTGGAGACATCGGTGCTTCGGGTGGTGAACGACGAGGCTCAGGTGAACTCGCTGGCAGTCGCCTCTGTGCTTAAAGTGCGCGGTTCTGAAATGCGCCAGCGTGTCGCCGAAATGCTTGTAGAGACCTTGGGCGAGTACGGCATGGCCTACTATCCCGACCCCGATATGCACGGCGAGGAACAGCTGCCGCCTGGCCCACCGCATGCGCCAGGGCTGATGCACACGTTCCTATTCCGACGAGCGACGACGATCTACGGCGGCGCCAACGAAATCCAACGCACCATCATCGCCCGCACGATCCTTGGCCTCTGAGTGCGCGAGCGAACGTTTCGAAACATCATTTTGGGAGGGAATTCGTCGATGGCAGGACAGGCATACGAGGTCGAGGTCAGCGACCCGTGCATCGTCGTCGAGCGCGAGGGCCCGATCGTGGTCATCACGCTCAATCGCCCCGATCGCTTCAACGCACTGA
>Ga0268264_10000475_pt1 | contig 53968 bp, 46 predicted proteins | sample KBSSwiS32_FD_190357 | JGI IMG/M metagenome (GOLD analysis project Ga0268264, IMG submission 190357) | Switchgrass rhizosphere microbial communities from Kellogg Biological Station, Michigan, USA - KBS Switchgrass S3-2 (SPAdes) (version 2) | ecosystem: Host-associated > Plants > Roots >... | reverse complement strand
AGGTTCTCTACGTCGCAGGAGGACCGGTCGCGTGAAGACCTTCCATGGCACCGATGACCTCGAGAAGGCGGTCGGCGAGCACCTGGGCTACTCCCAGTGGCACACCGTCACGCAGGAGCAGATCGATCTCTTCGCCGAGAGCACTGGCGATCGTCAGTGGATCCACGTCGACCCCCAGCGAGCAGCGACCGGGCCGTTCGGCACCACGATCGCGCACGGCTACCTGACCCTGAGCATGGTCTCGATGCTGGTCTGGGAGATCTACAGCGTCGAGGGCGTGAAGATGGGCATCAACTACGGCGCCAACAATCTGCGGTTCCCTTCACCGGTCCCAGTCGGCTCCCGAGTGCGAGCCGGCGTCGAGATCGTCGCGGTGACACCGAGCGCGACTGGCTGCCAGGTCGAGGCGAAGGTGACGGTCGAACGAGACGGTGGTGACAAGCCGGTCTGTGTCGTGACCACGGTCAGCGTCTACGTCTCGTGACTGTGACCGCTCCCCAGGACCTTCCGGGCGTCGACGTGCGGCGGCTCGGCGAGTGGCTGACGCGGCTGGTGCCGGAGAGCACCGGAGAATGGACCGCAACACGCCTCGCCGGCGGCAGGTCGAACCTCACCTACGAGGTGACCGACGGCACGACCACCCTCATCGTGCGACGCCCCCCTCTGGGTCACGTGCTCGCCACTGCCCACGACATGAGCCGAGAGTTCCGGGTGATGGCGGCATTGGCTGACGGCGCCGTGCCAGTCCCCCAGATGTACGGCCTGTGCGAGGACCCGATGATCATGGGCGCACCGTTCTGCGTGATGGAGCGCGTGAGCGGACGTTCCTACCGTCGAGCCGCTGAACTCGCCCCGCTCGGGCCCGAGCGGGTCCGGGTGATCTCGGAGAGACTCGTCGACGTCCTGGTGACCCTCCACCTGATCGACCCGGTGGAGGTGGGACTTGCCGACTTCGGCCGCCCCGACGGGTTCCTCGTTCGTCAGGTGGGCCGGTGGAAGAAGCAGCTCGACGCGTCGAGCACGAGGCCCCTCCCCCTGGCGGAAGAACTCCACCGGCGCCTTGCGGAGAACGTGCCGGCTGAGACTGGGCCGCCATCGATCGTCCATGGTGACTTCAGGCTCGACAACCTGCTTATCTCACCGGATGACGAGATCTCAGCCGTGATCGACTGGGAGATGGCCACACTCGGCGACCCCCTCACCGACCTGGCCCTCATGCTGGTGTACGGGAGGTTCGGGAGCGCAGCGACGGCGGAGGATGTCGTCGACGTCGCCTCGGCTCCTGGATTCCTCGGTGAGGACGCGATCATCGAGCGGTACGCGACGAGCAGCCATCGGGATCCCAACAGCCTCGGCTTCTACCTCGGCCTGGCGTCGTTCAAGCTCGCCGCCATCTTCGAGGGCATCCACTTCCGCTTCGTCAACGGACAGACGGTCGGTGAGGGATTCGCCGCATGGGGCACGGTAGTCGACCCGCTGCTGGACAACGGCCTGCAAGCGTTGGAGGAGCACTTCTGATGGACTTCGCTTTCGACCACAAGACACTCGAGCTGCGCTCGTCCCTGCTGGACTTCATGGACGAGCACGTCCAACCCGCCGTGCAGACGTTCGAGGACCAGAGTGCCCAGCTCAAGGACCTCTGGGCCTGGGACTCAGTGCCCGTTCTCCAGCAGCTTCGCCAGGAAGCCCGACGCCGTGGACTCTGGAACGCCTTCCTGCCCGGTGAGCACGGGGCGGGCCTGACCAACCTCCAGTACGCACCGCTGGCCGAGATCACGGGTCGCATCGGCCACCTCGCGCCGGCCGCCCTCAACTGCGCGGCCCCTGACACCGGGAACATGGAGGTGCTCGCGCTCTTCGGCACCCCAGAGCAGAAGCGCCAGTGGCTGGATCCACTGCTCGCAGGCGAGATCCGTTCGGCCTTCGCCATGACGGAGCCAGGCGTCGCCTCCTCCGACGCCACCAACATCGCCACTCGAATCGAGAGGGACGGCGACGAGTTCGTTCTCAACGGCAGCAAGTGGTGGACGACCGGGGCGATGAACCCCAACGCGCGAATCTTCATCGTCATGGGTAAGACCGATCCGTCGGCAGACCGACACCGCCAGCAGTCGATGATCCTGGTGCCGCGGGACACGCCTGGTCTCCGGATCGAGCGCGAGATGAACGTCTTCGGTTACGACGACCACGAGCACGGCGGACACGCTCAGATGACCTTCTCCGACCTGCGCGTGCCCGTTAAGAACCTGATCGGTCGCGAGGGCGACGGATTCGCGATCGCGCAGGCGCGTCTTGGCCCCGGACGGATCCATCACTGCATGCGGGCGATCGGGATGGCGGAGCATGCGATCGAGCTGATGTGCGAGCGTGCCACCGACCGCGTCGCCTTCGGTCGGGCGCTCGCGGAGCAAGGTGTCGTGCGAACGTGGATCGCCGAGTCGCGCGTGAAGCTCGAGCAGCTGCGCCTGCTGGTCCTGAAGACGGCATGGTTGATGGACACGGTCGGCAACAAGGGCGCCCACACAGAGATCCAGGCGATCAAGATCGCGACGCCCGAGGTTGTCCAGTCCATCCTGGACAGGGCGATCCAGGTCCATGGAGCCGCTGGGGTGTCCCAGGACTTTCCACTCGCAAAGATGTTCGCGTACAACCGGACACTGCGTTTCGCCGACGGTCCGGACGAGGTGCACAAGAACGCCTTGGCCAGGGAAGAGCTCCGGAGGCAGTCCGAGAGAGCTGCAACGCGATGACGCCGGCCGTCAAGGTCGTTCCCCTCAGCGTCGATCTGACGACACGACGAGTGATGAGGTCTGAGCAGTGTCATCCTTTCACCGCATGACTGTTCCGTCCCTGCGACCGCCAGGACAGTGCCGTGGCCTCTGAATCTCCTGGCGCCCGCTCCGTCGGCCCCGTGGCCCCGGGCGGCGCCCGCACCATCGCAGAGATGGTCGACGCGCGCGCCGAAAGCTCCGGCGACGTGCCGCTGCTGGAGTGCGAAGGCGAGATCGTGACCTATGCGCAGATGAGCGAACGATCGGCACGCCTTGCTGGCTCCCTGCGCGGCTTGGGGCTCGCTGCCGGTGACCGCGTCGCGATGCTCAGCGCGAACTCGACCTCGGTCATCGAGATGTACCTCGCCTGTGCACGCCTCGGCATCATCGTTGTCCCGCTTAACATCTTCCTGCGCGGCGACTTCCTGCGCTTCCAGATCGAGGACTCAGGCGCAGTGGCCGCGCTCGTCGACCCGCCGGGGCTCAGCGCAGTCCGTGATCTCGGTCCTGGTCTGGCGTTGCGTCACCTGATCGTCGTCGGTCAGGCCCACCCCGACCTGGGGACGATCCCCTACCAGGACCTGATCGATGCTGCCCCAGGCCGCTTCAGCAGCGACACGGCGCTGGGCGACACGGCAGCGATCATGTACACGTCAGGCACCACGGGAATGGCGAAGGGTTGCATGCTCCCGCACGGTCAGTTCGTCCACCTTGCGCAGCCCTTCCTCGATGCGGGCCACTACCGGACAGGCGACCGCGTGATCAGTCCGTCGCCGATGTTCCACGTCGGTTTCCTCGGAGCGATGTTCGCTCCCGTCGTTGCCTGCGGCGCCACGGTGCTCTCGCTGCGGGAGTTCCGCGCATCGACGTTCATGCAGCAAGCTCGAGACGGAGCCGCGACGGTGATCTTCGGCGTCGGCGCCATCGGCACGCTTCTCCTCGCGCAGCCCGAGTCGCCCGGTGATGCTGGGCCGGGCAACCCGCGCCACGCGTTGCTGACCCCGATGTCGTCGCAGAGCCAGGTCGACTTCGAGCTGCGATTCGGCGTGGCGGTCAACTCCAGCAGCTACGGACAGACCGAGTGCACTGCCATCACCCTGTCGACGTTGGGGGACCCGGTGGATCGCGCCGCGTCGGGGCGTCCGGTGGACGCCCTGGACGTCCGCATCGTCGACGATGCAGACCGACCCGTCCCGGCGGGCAAGGCTGGGGAAGTTGTGATCCGCCCCAAGGTTTCCGACGTCATGTTCTCCGGCTACTGGAACGCCGGCGACGCCACGCGGCTGGCGTGGCGGAACCTGTGGCACCACACCGGGGACATCGGACGGTGGACGCCGAGCGGAGAGCTTGTCGTCATCGACCGCAAGAAGGACTCGATCCGCCGTCGAGGGGAGAACGTCTCGTCGATGGAGATCGAGGGCGTCGTCCGGCGCCACCCCTCGGTCGAGCTCGTGGCGGCGCACGCAGTGCCGAGCGATCTCGGCGAGGACGACATCAAGGTGTGTCTCGTCCTGCGGCCGGGTGAGTCGGTCACCGCTGAGGAACTCTTCGAGTTCTTCAAGACGTCCTTGCCCTACTTCGCGGTGCCCCGTTACGTCGAGATCCTGCCCGAGTTCCCCACGAATGCGGTGGGGAAGGTCCTCAAACACGTGCTGCGCGATCGAGGAGCCACGGCGGACACCTGGGACTTCGAGGCGCTGGGGTTCTCGATCACTCGTCGAGACCGGCGCAGCACGCCATGACCTCCGAGGCCCCGTACGAAGCGATCGAATACGTCGTCGACGGCGACGCAGCCACCATCACCTTCAACAGACCCCACCTGACCAACGCCCTCGACCGGGCAATGTACGCCGAGGTGAAGCACGCAGTCAGGTCGGCAACCACGAACGACGAGGTCGACTTCATCGTGCTCCGCGGGAACGGCGGGAACTTCGCGGCCGGCGGTGACCTGTCTCAGATCAGCGAGCTGATCGAGTCCGCGTCGTCCCTCGCGTTGTACGAGTTCGCTGACGCACTGCCGTTCAACGCCATCAGGCACTCGAGCAAGGTGACGATCGCTGCGGTGTCCGGATGGTGCTGCGGGGGCGGCCTCATCATGGCGTCTAGCTGCGACATCGTGATCGCTGAGCCGGACGCCAGGTTCGCGGTCCTGGAAGGCCGGGTCGGGATCGGTGATCCGTGGATCCCCGCCCTGCTGAAGGACCGGGTGAGCTCGGCGAAGCTCTCCCTGCTGATGCTGACGGGCCGGACGGTGGGGGCCCGCGAAGCGGAACGGATAGGCCTGGTGAGCGAGCTGCTGGCAGAGGGAGAGCTCGATCTCGGTCTCGAGCGACTGCTCCACGACTTGCGCAAGACGACGCGGGGAGCTCGCAGCCGCTACAAGGAGAACCTGCGGAGGCTCCTGCCTGTGGTTGCCGACGAGGGGCCGGCGATCGAGGGCGTCGACCAGGCGATGATCGATCTCGTCCGTCGCTGGGTGCGCTGATGCCCTCCTGGTGAGACCGGGGCCAGGTTCTCCGGCCGTTTGCGTGACATGTCGTCGCGGGCGGCGACTCAGAGCCTTGTGCTGCACATCGTTCGCTGATAATCTGACGTCAGAAAAGCGTAAAGGGGATCGCGTTGACAACCAAGCTGCTACCACTCGAGGAACTCGGGTCGGTCGTCCATGACGGGCAGTCAGTCGCCCTCGGAGGAGCCTGGCTCTGCAACCACCCGATGGCAGCAGTGCGTCAGCTGGTGCGAGCCGGTCGCAAGGACCTGCACCTCTACTCGTTGATCGGCTCGATCGACGTGGACCTCCTCCTGGCGGCCGGCGCGGTCAGCCACCTGACGTTCTCAATGGTGACCCTCGAGGCCTTCGGGCTGGCACCCAACCTCCGTCGCCAGGTCGAACATGGAGATCTGCAGATCACCGAGTTGACGGGGCTGTCGATGGAGGTGGCCCTCGAGGCTGCTGGCCGCAACGTGCCATTTCTTCCCTACCCGGCACTGGGTCGGCCCGAGACCTCCGACCTCGTGCGGGCCAACCCGGGGATCTACACCCACGTCGCGGACCCCTTCGTCGGAGGTGAGGTCCTCGTCGTCCGCGCGCTCCGTCCAGACGTGACGATCGTCCACGCCCTGAGGGCCGATCGTGACGGCAACGCCCAGTTCGACGGAACGTTCGGGATCGACGATGTGCTCGCCAAGGTGCCGGGAACGGTGATCGTCACCTGCGAGGAGATCGTGCCCAGAGAGGTGATCGTGAAGACCGCGCACATGACCAAGGTGCCGGGTTACCTCGTCGACCACCTGATCGAGGCGCCCTTCGGCGCGCATCCCACGTCCCATGTCCCCTGCTACTCCCTCGATGCGCCCGAGATGCTCGACTACGCCCAGGCAGCGGGCGCCGGTGAGGAGGCGCAGGCCTCGTACGTCGAGCGGATCCGGCGGGAGACCGAGGAGGACTACCGCACCCGCGTCCTCTCCGGAGGTCGAGACCTCGTGCTGGCAGAGCTGGTCCGGCAGGGCCGCATCCTCGGGTCCATCAGCGCATGACCGACGTGACGTCGACGATCGCGGAGATCATGGTCTGCCGCATCGCGTCCGAGATGGAGGAGGTGGGCGTCACCGTCCTCGGCTCCTTCACACCCCTCGCCTACGCGTCCTACATGCTTGCCAAGCGGACCCATGCACCCGGGGCTGTGATGGTCGGCTACAACGCACTGGACATCCCCGCGGTCGAGCTGTCGATGATGGGGTCGGAGGGGGCTGCGTTCCGGGGGTCCACGGGGCGGTGGGGGTTCCTGACCCTGGTCAACACCGTCCACCTCGCCAACCGGGGAAATGTGGAGGCCGTGTCGTCGGCTCAGATCGACGGCGACGCGTCGATCAACCTCTCGGTGATCGGCGACCATGCTCACCCCAAGATCAGGCTTCCTGGCGGCGTAGGGGCGCCCGAGGTCGTACAGAACTACCGGACGATGCTTGCTTACTTCGGCCGCCACGACACCCGTGTCCTGACGCGCAAGGTGGACTTCGCAACAGGCGGTCGGTTCCCGATCGACGCCGAATCTCGAGAGAAGGCGGGACTGCAGGGCGGGCCCGTCAAGATCATCACCCCCAAGTGCGTTCTCGTGAAGACCTCGGACGCGCCCTTTGTCCTGGAGAGCCTGCACGGAGGCGCCACGGCGGACGACGTGGTCACGTCGACAGGCTTCGACGTGGTGGTCCCCACCAGCGTCCCTGAGACGGTGCAGCCGACAGCCGAACAGCTAAATCTGCTGCGCAACGAGATCGACCCGTTCGGCACCATCCAGTTCGACTTCATGTCCGGGAAGGAACGCGCGACCTACCTGCGGACCATGATCGACCGGGAGTGGCAGCGAGCTGCCGACGCGGTGGAGGCGAGAAGCCGTGGATGAGACCCGTGTGCAGGTCGACACGAGTGCGGGCGTGCAGACCATCGCGATCAACCGACCGCACGTCATGAACGCGCTGGACGAGCGGACCTACCACGCGTTGGCAGAGTCGTTCCGGCACGCAGAGCACGACGACTCGGTGCGGTGCTTGGTCCTGACCTCGACAGGTGAGCACTTCTGCGCAGGTTGGGACCTGTCACCAGACGACGACTCCGAGAGTGAGGCAGACACCGCCGAGGCGAGCGGGTACGACGCGTTCCTCGAGGCCTTGGAGGCCTGCAGCAAGCCACTGGTCGCTGGCGTCCGTGGGGTCGCGGTGGGGATCGGCTTCACCCTGTTGGGACACGTCGACATCGTCGTGCTCGCCGAAAGCGCACGGATGCGGGCTCCCTTCGCGGCGCTCGGTCTCTGCCCGGAGGCGGGCAGCTCCGTGACGCTTCCGCGCCTGCTGGGTGACCAGCTCACGGCGGACCTGATGTTTACCGGACGCTGGCTGGGGGCCCGGGAGGCGGTCCAGGCGGGACTGGGTACTCGAGTGGTCCCCGACGACGAGCTGGCGGAGGCCGTAGGCGACCTCGCCCGGACGATCGCCGGGCAACCGACGACGTCGTTGACCGTCACGAAGGCGCTCCTGACCGAGGACCTCCGGGAGCGGGCGGTCAAGGCGCGCAAGGTGGAGGACGAGCACTTCAGGCGACTGCTGCGCTCGCCGGAGCATCAACGCGCGATCCAGGCCTGGCAGGCAAGGAGCAAGTGAAGCGATGAACCAGCCCTTCGTGCTGAGGTTCGACATCAACGCGACGCTCGACCCGGATGCGGTCGAGTTCGGTCGCGAGCTGACGAGCTGGTTGTCGACGCACGTCCCGGACACGGTCGGGCTCGACGACGAGGCCGGGCGCTTCGAGCTCCGGCGCTCCTGGCAGCGGACCCTCTTCGATGCCGGCTGGGCGGGCGTGTCCTGGCCCGAGGAGTACGGCGGGCGCGGAGCTGGTCCGCTCCAACAGTTCATCTACTACGAGGCCATGGCCTTGGCTCGTGCGCCAGAACCGGTCAACCAGCCGGGCATCATCCTCTTCGGACCAGCCCTGATGGTCTACGGGCCGGATCGTCTCAAGCAGGAGCATCTCCGCCGCATGCTCAGCGCGGAGGACATCTGGTGCCAGGGTTTCTCCGAGCCCGACGCCGGGTCGGACCTGGCCTCGATCCGCACCAAGGCCACCCTGACCGACGACCACTACCTGATCGAGGGACGCAAGATCTGGACGTCGTTCGCTCCGTATGCGAACAAGTGCGCCCTCCTCTGCCGAACCGATCCCACGCAGGCCGGGCACCGGGGGCTGAGCATGCTGGTCCTCGACCTGCAGCAGCCTGGCGTCGAGATCGGAGCGATCCGTCAGATCACGGGGGATGAGAAGGACTTCGGTCAGCTCTTCCTCGACGGTGCCAGGGTGCCGCGCAGCCAGGTCGCGGGGGAGGTCGGGCACGGTTGGGCCTTCGCCATGAAGATGCTGGAGTTCGAGCGGTCGGACCTGGGCCTCCACAACCACGCCCGCCTGGAGACCCGGGTCGCGGTGATCAGGCAGCTCGTGTCGAGCCTGGAGGCACGAGGTGCCACTGATACGACGGAGCTGCACGCGCTCCGCACTCGCCTCGCCGACGTGTGGACCAGGTGCGGGCTGCTCCGCCAGTTCAACCTCGCCACGGCGCAGCGGCTCGCTGAAGGCGAGCCTCCCAGCGTGAGCGCATCGATGCTGCGCCTGTACTGGTCGGAGCTCGCTCAGCTGATCGGCGAGCTCGAGATCGACACCGCCGGCGCCGACGGCGACGTCGGTTCGGAAAACATCTTCGAGTACCTGCACTCGCGGCACACCACGATCGCCTCGGGAACGCGGGAGATCCAGCGCAACATCGTGGCGCAGCGCATTCTCGGGCTTCCCCGAGAAGAGAGGCGATAACCATGCAACTTCCTCTCAGCGAGGAGCACACCGCCTTCGTCAAGACGTTGAGGCGCATCGTCGAGGACAGCTGCGAGGTCGCTCCTCGTCCCGAGCCCAGCGACGCGACACCCGCGTTCGACAGCAAACTGTGGGACTCACTGCACGGGTCGGGCTACCTCGAGGCCGTGAGCGGCCCCGAGGGCGACGGTGTCCTCCTGGGTCTGCTCGCCGAGGTGGTCGGGCGCAATCTGGCGCCCGTCCCCCTGCTGTCCTCCGTGGTGCTGGCCGGGACCGTGCTGTCCGAGGCCGCGCCGCAGGATCCCCTGACGGTCGCCGTCCAGACCGGGGAGCAGATCGCCGCTCTGTGTCTCGACAGCCTGGTCACCGCACCCACGGTCAGCGGCGTCGACGTTGAGGGCTTAGACACCTCACGAACCGTGACCGGGACAGTCCAGAGCGTGCTCGGCGCAACCCACGCGCACCAGCTGCTCTTCGTGGTCGGCGAGGGGGACGAGGTGGAGCTCCTCAGCGCCGCCGTCATGTCTGGCGTCGAGCGCGCACCGCGCATGTTCGACCCCTCTCGAGACGTCGCGGCAGTGACCGTGCACAGCGCACCGGCGCGCCGCATCGCCAGTGGCCCTCGTGTGCGAGAAGCGGTACGCCGAGCAATCCACGTGGCAGCGCTGGTCGAGGCGTGCGAGATGACGGGAGCAGCGCAGGCGGCGCTGGACCTGACGGTCGAACACCTCCAGACCCGCCGGCAGTTCGGGCGGGCGATCGGCTCCTTCCAGGCGCTCCAGCACGCATGTGCGAGCATCGCCGTCGAGAACGAAGCAGCTCTCGCGGCTTCGCGAGCAGCGTGCCGAGCCCATGACGACGGAAGTGACCAGTTCGAGCTGCAGGCACTGGTCGCCAAGTCCGTGGCTGCGGACGCGATCGACCGCGCCGCGCGGGGTGCCCTCCAGATGCACGGCGGCATGGGCTTCACCTGGGAGGTCGACGCACACCGGTACCTGCGTCGAGCGCGAAGTGCCCGGGGTCGGTTATTCTCCCCGGACGCGTGTCGCGCGCGGATCGCCGAGGCGGTCATGGTGGCGGACGCATGACGACGATCGCGGCGCGCAGGCTCTCCCGGATCGTGGGACCGACGGACGAGGAGTCGTCGTGAGCATCGCCCTCACCGGCGACCAGACGGACTTCCAGCGCACGGTTCGCGCCTTCGTCGAGCGCAAGTACACCTCTGAGCTCAGACGTTCAGTCGTGGACGGAGGGCGCGAGTACGACGGTGACTTCTGGAAGTCAGTCACCGGCTTGGGGGTGCACGCGCTCGGTGTCCCTGAGGAGCACGGTGGCAGCGGAGGGTCCGTGATCGAGCTCGGCCTGGCCCTGGAGGAGATGGGAGCCGCACTGACGAGCTCCCACTACTTCGCCACGTCCGGGCTCGCCGCGCAGGCTCTGCACGTCCTCGGTAGCGCCGGTCAGGCACAGGAGTACGTCGCTCGCATCGCGGACGGGGCCACGGCGACGGTAGCGCTGCCCACCGTCACGTGGCGGAGCGACCTCGGGGGTAGTCCGCTGACAGCGACCGAGGTACGGGGCCAGTGGACCGTGAGCGGGACCCAGAGTCCGGTGATCGACGGGCACACTGCTGACCTGTTCGTCGTTCCGGCGATCCTCGCAGGTGCTTGGTGCGCCTTCGTCGTGGAGCGCGATCCCGAGACCGTCGACTCTGTCGAGCTCGTCAGCCTCGATCCCACCCGCAAGGTGGCCGAGGTCGCGTTCCGTGCCGCGGCGGCCACGAAGCTCGGGTTCGATGGAGCGTCCGCCGCAAGGCGTCTGCGAGACGTGGCGGCTCTCGCCTTTGCAGCCGACCAGCTAGGGGCGGCTCGACGATGTCTCGAGATGGCTGTCGCCTTCGCCGCGCAGCGTGTTCAGCACGGACAGACCATCGGGTCCTTCCAGTCGACGAAGCACCTGTGCGCCGACGTGTACCTCGGGATCGAGTCTGCGAGAGCCTGCGTCTACCACGCCCTGGCCACGGCGTCCGAGCATTCGTCCCCAGGAACAGAGTGCGAGGTGGCGCGTCTCGCAGCGGCGAAGGCGCTCACCTTCGCAGCCGAGGCGTCCGTACAGATCCACGGGGCGATCGGGTTCGATTGGGAGCACGACGCGCACCTCTACCTGAAGCGCGCCAAGAGTAGTGAGCTCTTCTTCGGCCCACAGGCCAGGCAGCGCGAACTGGTCGCGTCGTCGATCGCTGGCCGCACCGACCGACGCAGGACAGCCGGGACCATCCTTCCTGCTGATCTGGTCGAGTCCACGGCTTCCTATCGCGCCGAGGTCAGGGACTTCCTGCGGACGCATCTCCCCCACGACTGGGTCAGCTATGCGGCCCTCCCCGCCGCTCAACGAAAGCCGTGGCTGGAGGACTGGCGCGACGTGGTGACCCGTGAGGGCAAGATCTGCGTCATGTGGCCACGCGAGTACGGGGGCCAGGGCCGCTCGCTCGCGGATCACGTCGTCCTCACCGAGGAGTTCAACAAGGCCGGCGTCCCGATGCAGCGGCAGGTCGACATCCTGGGGATGTCGCTGCTCGCCCCCACCCTCATGGCCTTGGGCAACGAGGACCAGAAGCGGATGTTCCTGCCCAAGACCGTGTCCGGCGAGATCCGTTGGTGTCAGGGCTACTCCGAGCCGGGAGCTGGATCGGACCTCGCCGCAGTCGAGACCTCTGCCGAACTCCGAGATGGCCAGTGGGTCATCAACGGTCAGAAGATCTGGACGACGAGCGGCCACGAGGCCAACTGGATCTTCCTCTTGGCGCGCACCGATCGGACGGCCGAGCGCCACGCTGGCCTGAGCTTCCTGCTGGTGCCGCTCGACCAGCCCGGCATCGACGTGCGGACGCTCACCGATGCCACTGGACGGCCGCATCTGAACCAGATCTTCTTCACCGATGCCACCACACCCGCAGATCACGTGGTCGGAGACGTGAACGGCGGGTGGCGAGTGGCCACCGCCCTGCTGGGGTTCGAGCGAGGTGACTCGGCGATCCGGGACTCGCTGAACCTTCGCAACGAGTTTTGGCGGCTCGTGGATCTCGCTGGGTTGCGCGGCGCGCTGGACGACGGCGCTCTCCGCGGACAGCTGGCCGATCGCTACGTCGAGGTCGAGGCGATCACGAACATGGCACTACGCAGTCTCGCCACCGCGATGCGAGGAGCGGTGCCAGGTCCGGAAGCGTCGCTGCACAAGCTGAACTGGTCGGAGTACCACCAGCGTGCCACCTCCTTGGCCCTCGAGTTGCTCGGGCCAGACGCCGTGGCGCCCGAGGGAGAGCCCTCAGCCACGCTCAGCAGCACGAACCAGTCGAACGCGCCCAGCTCGGACCTGGCTTGGGTGCAGAACTACATCGCTGGGCGGGCGGGGACCATCTATGCCGGGACCTCCCAGATCCAGCGGAACATCATCGCTGAGCGGGTCCTGGGCATGCCGCGCTCGCCCCGACCTGCATGAGACCCACGTGAGACTGTACGGGTGACCGAGCACAAGACTCCAGGCGTGAGCACACCCCGACCCAGCGTGCCTTACGTCAAACTCCGCGAGCTGCTGCGACAGCGCCGAGGCGACGAGGGCCGGTCGTCGGATCCCGAGGTCCTGCGCCAGCGGTTGGAGGCCGTCGCGCTCCCGGTGGAGGAGGACGTGGAGGTGGCCGAGCTGGACCTCGGCGGTGTCCAGGTCGAGCGAGTCGCCTGGGGCGACGTGCACCCGACCGGTGGCGTGCTCTACCTGCACGGCGGAGGCTTCTGCCTTGGATCGCCCCGCACGCATCGCAAGCTCGCTGCCGACATCAGCCGCGCCGTGGGTCTGCCGTGCTTCGTCGTCGACTACCGGCTCGCACCGGAACACCCTCTCCCCGCGGCAGTCGACGACGCGGTCGCCGCGTACGCCGAACTCCTCCACTCGAGCCCGGCAGCCTCGGTGATGGTGATGGGCGACTCAGCCGGCGCCTCCTTGGCCGCGCTGGCGCTCGTGGAGGCGCGCGCCCGGGGTCTCGCCATGCCCGCGGGGGCGGTCTTGCTGACCCCGTGGGTCGACTACGCGTGCTCGGACCCCTGCTACTCCGAGCTGGCCGATGCGGATCCCGTGGCCGACGTGGAGCAGCTGGCTTCCTACCAGCGTTGGTTCCTCGACGGGCTGGAGCCGACCGATCCAGCCGTCTGCCCCGCCACAGCCGACCTCACTGGGCTCCCGCCCCTGTTGATCCACGCAGGTGGCGGAGACGTCACGCGCAACGACGCGGCGTGGCTGGCCCTCACCGCGCGGCGCGCCGGCGTCGACGTCACCCACCGGGAGGCGCCCCACATGATGCACGTCTGGCACGTCTTCGCCGGCCGTGTGCCTGAGTCCTCCCTGGCCGTGCGCGAGGTGGGCGACTTCGCCCGAAGCCGGTTGGACCTCACCTGACAGCTCAGGCGGACTCGGTGCCCCCGGTGCCCTTCGGCCCCTTCTCGCGGCTCACTCCTCGGCGCGGCTGCCGATGCGCTGGAACTGAGCAGGTCTGCGCTCCACGTAGGAACGGATGCCTTCGGCGAAGTCGGGATGCCCATGACTGGCCGCGGTCAGCTGGGCCGCGCGTGCGACTGCAGATTCGAGACCGGACTCGAGGTCGCGGTAGACCTGTGCCTTCATCACACCCATGGAGCGCGGCGACGAGTCTCGTGCGAGCTGGCGGACGAAGTCGACGGCCCGCGACATGAGGCCGTCTCCCGTGACCACTGCGTTGACGAGCCCGAGACGCTCAGCCTCCTGCGCGTCGACCTTCCGAGCGGTGAAGAGGAGGTCGAGGGCTACGGACGGGCCCACGAGCCGCGGCAACAACCAGGACACGCCGAACTCCGCGGCGAGTCCCCGATGAGCGAAGCTCGTCGTGAGGACCGCAGAGGTGCTCGCGAAGCGGATGTCGCACGCCAACGCGATCGCCAGCCCCATACCAGCTGCTGGGCCGTTGATGGCCGCCACGACGGGCTTCGGGATCGAGCGGAAGTACAAGCAGGGATCGAGGGCAGGGTCGTCGGCGCCGTCCGGGTCGGCCTCGGCTCGGCCTATCTCCGCGACGTCCGCCCCGGCACAGAAGCCTCGGCCTGCGCCCGTGATCACGATCCCCACCACCGATGGGTCGTCCTCTGCCGCTCGCAGGGCGGTGCGCAGCTCGGCTCCAAGCCTGGGAGTCCAGGCGTTGAGGGCGTGCGGGCGGTTCAGGGTGACGATGCCGACCGATTCCTCGACCTCGTACTCGATATCCGCGTAGTTCACGTGTGGTCCTCTCCGCGCTGGGTGAAGCGGTCATGATGTGCCACTACCGCGATCGCCACGCAGCCATCGCTCTCAGGTACGCCTCCGACTGGACCAGCTCCGCGAAGCGCTGGTTCTCTCTCACGCGGGCGTCCGCCGCCCGAGCCACCCGGCCGGCAGCGAGAAGTGCCTTCGTGACGACCAGTGTCTCCACGGGATGGGCAGCCACCGACTCGGCCATGCGCTGGACCTCATTGGCCAGGTGCTCATCGGGAACGATCCTCGACCCGAGCCCGGCAGCCACTGCCTCGGCAGCGTCCAACCACCGGCAGGTGTAGAAGACGTCGGCGGCCAGCTGCGCACCCAGAAGGCGCGGGAGAGTCTCCGAACTTCCGGCCTCGGGGCACAGTCCGAGCGAGACGAAGGGAGCCTTCATGCGAGCACTCTCCCCGAAGACGACCATGTCGACGTGGCCCAGCATCGTCAGGCCGATGCCGATCGCCACGCCCCGCACCGCAGCCACCACCGGCTTGCGGCAGTCGGTCAGCGGCCCCAGCAGGTACTCACCGGTGTCCGTGTCAGCAGCCCCACCGGGGCCGGTGTCGTCGAGATCAGAGCCCGCGCTGAAGTGCTTGCCGGTCGACGTGAGGACGATGCACCGGACGTGGTCGTCCTGGTCCGCACGCGCGATCTCGTCGCCAAGCTCCTGATGCGCACGTCGGCCGAGCGCGTTCAGCTTCTCAGGACGATCGATCACGATCGTCCGGACTCCAGCTCGGTCGTGCGTGATGACGCAGGAATTCACGAAGTCCCCCGATTCCGTCCACGGTGGGTGGTCATGGCACCGGCTTCGACCCTGTTCCGCGCGGGATCAGGACTCCCCGAACACGAGCCGGAGTGCGTTGTCACGCCCGAACTTCCGCCGGGTCTCAGCATCCTTGAACACCATGTCCTCCTCGATCTCCCTCGCGCAGCGATCGAGCCCGAGCAGCGGGTAGTCGCTCGCGAACATGATGCGGTCGGACCCTCGCGAGTTCATGTAGTCGACGATGGGCTGAGGGAGGTACTTGGGGGCGTACGCAGACGTCATGTAGTAGAGGTTCTTCCAGCGACGCATGAGCCTCACGCAGACCTCCGTCCAGGGGTCACCGCCGTGGGCCATGATGAGCTTGAGGTCCGGGAAGAACGCGCAGATCTCGTCGAGGTTGATCGGGTCCTGGTGCTTGGCCGCGGCCACGAGCGGCCCCGGGATCCCGACGTTGATCGAGATGGGGATGTCCAGCTCGACGCACTTGGCGTACAGCGGGTAGCAACGTGGGTCGTTGTACGGGATGAGAGTCCGAAGAGCCGCGATGCGGGCCATCTTGAAGCCGTGGTCCCTGACGCACCGCTCGAGCTGCCGCACACCCTCCATGCCGGCGAAGGGATCGACCATCAACGATCCGGCGAACCGGTCCGGGTAGCGCTCGACGGCGTCGAGAGCCCAGCTCATGTCATCGTGTTCGAGGTCCCACCCCGCACAGACGACCGCGCGTTCGACTCCGGACTCGTCCATCTCGTCGACGAGCTGCTCCGTCGTGCGGCCCGACGCATACCTGTCGGCCAAGCCGGGGAACATCCGGATCGGCATCGCAGTCTCGTCCCACACGGCACCCTTGGGCGTGTTGTTGATCCACAGGTCGACCAGCTTGAAGTCGAGGGTCATCGATTCCTCCTAAGGGTCCGGTTGGCCCCGACGAGACGGAGCCGGTTCTAAGATGGCGTTGGATTACTTAGTCGACGTGATGTCTGAGTGCATCGCCTGAGGTCGCTGCGCGCCTCCCGCACGCACGCCGAGCGCGTTCGAGCGGGCCCGTCAGATCACGCCTTCCTCGGTGAGCTCGCTGATCTCTGCCGAGCTCATGCCGAGCACTTCTCGGAACACGTAGTCGTTGTCCTCGCCGTAGTTGGGGCCGTGTCTGTCAGCGAGGCCGCCTTGGTAGGGCGGCGTCTCGCTGAACCTCGTCGGCGGGGTCTTCGCACGCCAGGTCCCGATCTCGGTCTGGTCGAACTCCATGAGCCACTCCAGGTGACGCAGCTGTGGATCCCACTCGCAGCGGTCCTCCGCGGACTCGCAGATCCCCGCTGCGACTCCCTGGGCCTGCAGCGCCGTCATCAGCTCCACACCGTCCCACGTCACCGTACGAGCATTGATCGCCTCGTCGAGCGCATCGGCGTTGGACAGCCGCAGCCTCTGCGTCGCGAACCGCTCCTGGCCTGCCAGCTCCGGGGCCTCGAGGACCCGGACCAGACAGATCCAGTCCGCCTCGTCGAAAGCCGCGATCGCGATCCACCGGTCCACTCCTCGCACGCGGTACACCCCGTGCGGAGAGGCCACCTTGTAGGGAGATCGGTTGCCGAACCGGCTCCAGCTTCGTCCGTTCACGGAGTGGTCGAGGACCGCGGTGCCAGAGAGGTAGATGCCGGCCTCGACCTGCGAGGAATCGATCCAGCACCCCCGCCCGGTCGCCTTCTGACGGAACAGCCCGGCCGTCATGGCCAGGGCGACCTGGTAAGCGCCGAACCAGTCGAGGTAGGAGTAGCCGATACCCGCCGGCGGCGCAGGTTCCGGCAGCCCCGACATCTCACTGAGTCCTGACATCGCCTGCGCGGTGGGACCGAAGCTCTTGAGCCGTCCGTAGACACCCTTCTGTCCCATGCCGGTCTGCTGGACGTAGACCAACCGAGGGTTCAGCTCGCGCAGGACGTCGTAGCCCAACCCCATCCGCTCCATCGTGCCGGGTGAGTACCCCTCCACGAGTACGTCCGCGTCCGCGATCAGTCGCTTGAGCACCTCGCGTCCGCGCTCGGTCTTGAGGTTGAGGCTGATCGCCCGCTTCCCTGTGTTGTTCTCCATGAAACCACCGGTGCGGTTCAGGCTGCCGATGTCGTCCGACTGCAGGGGCCCCGTTGCGGCGTCCCGCTCGACCCGCAGCCCCTGGGGGACGAAGCCTCCGCCGATCCGTTGCATGTCGATCTTCGAGGAATGCTCGACCTTGATCACCTCGGCCCCGAGGGCCGCGAGGAACCGCCCTCCCCCCGCGCTGGCCAGGATCCACCCCAGATCGACGACTCGCACTCCCCCGAGCGCCCACGGCTTGCCCCAGCGACTCGCACCCGACCCCCAGATGTCGCGCCGGGTGTCGTCGACGAGCTCAGGGAACACCGGCCGATCCGCCTCCGGGTGGCCGACGATCTCCTCGTTGTGCTCACCGAGGGACGGGGCTCTCGGCCCACGCCGCCACGGCAGCCCCGGCGACACCCACTTTGCGCCCACGTGGGTGATCACGCGGCCGGACTCGTCGCTCAGGTGGTAGAAGCTGCCACGCTCTGCCCAGTGTGGATCGCCCACGTTGTCCTCCGGCTTGCGCACCGGCGCCCAGGGCAGGCCACGCTCCTGGGCATCGAGCCACAGGTTGCGCTCGAACGTGTACCCCGCCACCAACCTGGCCACGATCGCGTTGGTGCGCCGGATGCCGGCGGCCTGCCGCAGGTACTCGAGGTCCTGGAACTCCTCCCCCTCCACCTCGCCCCCGTAACCGTGCTCGGCGAGCAGGGTCACCAGCCCTCCAAGAGGCGAGCCGACCCCGGGGAGGTACGACTGGTACGGGAGCACCCAGCGCCCGTCCTTGGTCTGCACGATCCCCGGAGTCGCCGGGAGGTTCTGCGCCGATGCGTTGCTGTTGCTCGGGAAGGAGTGTCGACACGTGGCCCGGTAGTGCGGGGCGTGGCGGTAGATCCAGTCGGGGAAGTCCGTCTCGGTGTTCTTGGCGACGACATCGTGGACCGCGGTGCACAGCGCCTGACCACGCCCCGTCTGCAACCGGTAGCAGAGCGCGGCGGCGATCGACATCGCCATCGTCTCACCGGCGATGTGGTAGGACTGCCACATCTGGGGCGCGACTGGCGGCAGCTCGTACTCGCCGGTCGGCGTCGGGTCGTACCCGCAGTTCATGACCACGCCCCCGAGCGCCAGGTGCACCAGGTCACTTCCCCGGTAGTCGGCCCACGGTCCGTCGTCCCCGAACGGCGTGATGCGCGCGTAGATCACACCCGGGTTGATCGCTGACATGGCGTCGTAGCCGAGCCCCCGCTCGTCCAGGTAACCGCGCGGCCGCGTCTCGAGAACCACGTCGGCGTGCTCGATGAGGTGGGCCAGCTCAGCCCGACCCCGCTCGGACTCCAGGTCGACCGTGACCCCGCGTTTGCCGAAGTTGTAGTGCCAGAAGTGCAGGCTCTTCTCCGGGTGCGGGTCATCCCCCTCGAACGGCCCGTAGCTCCGGGTCACCTCACCGCCGAGCGGCTCGATCTTGACGACATCGGCTCCCAGACCGGCGAGGACCTTCCCGCAGTACTCACCCAGCTCGTCCGCGAGCTCGAGGACTCGAACGCCGGACAGGAAGCCGCCGGTGGCTCCGTCCTCTTGCTCTTGGCTCACTGTTCTCCTCGCAGTCGCCTGCTTCTCCTGGTCACGGACTCGTCGAACTCCTCGCTGGTGCTCGCAGCACTCAGCACCGTGCTCACCTCAAGCACCCACGCTGCCCGCGGTGAGGCTTGTCACCTTGAACCACGGCACGATCACGCCCTCACGGGTGGGGTGGAACACGACCTCGACCGGGTCACCGACAGCGACGTGCCCGTCGTCTGCCGGCAGCAGCCCGATGATCTGCGTCCGGATGCCCTCGCGGAGCTCTACGACGCCGAGGAGGAAGGGCGCCCACGCGGGGTCGTCGTCCTTGGGCACCGAGTGCACGCGCGTGAAGGAGTGGATCACGCCCAGGCCCGATGCCCGCGTCCACTCGAGTCCGTGCGCCCAGCAGACCTGACAAGTGGCGAAGCCAGCGACCGGCCAGGCGAAGGCACCACACGCAGGGCACGCGCGGACGAGCAGCTCCGACCGGCTCGCCGCGTCGAAGAAGGGCTGCGACTCCAGATCGGGCGTCGGGGAGGGTCTCTGGACGAGCCTCTCCTCGTTCATCCGCTGGCCCCTCGAGCCCCGGATCCCTCTGTCCGGCTCAGGATGATCGTCGAGTGGTAGTTCAGGAAGCCCCCGCTACCACTGACCATCACGTGGTCACAGTTCGGGACCTGGCGCTCGCCTGCACCGCCCCGCGCCTGCACGACGCCTTCGGACAGCGGCGTGAACCCCCAGGCGTAGTACCCGGACAGCTGACCACCCCCGGTGTTGCACGGCAACGATCCCCCCACGCCCAGCCGTCCGTCGGCGACGAAAGGGCCGCCTTCACCCTTGGCGCAGAAGCCGTAGTCCTCGAGCGTCGTCAAGACGGTGTAGGTGAAGCTGTCATAGATCTGCAGTGCGTCCACGTCCTCCAGCCCGATCTCCGCCTGGCGCAGCGCCTCCTTGCCCGCCTGCACGGCACCTGTGTGGATGCCGAAGTCACGGCCTGTCCGTCCGGGGTCACCCGGGTGACCCTGGCCGACCCCGCGCACGAAGACAGGAGGCTGCGGCAGGTCCTTCGCGGCGTCAGCCGACGCCATGATCACCGCCACGGCGCCGTTCGAGGTGAGGCAGCAGTCGAGCAGACGGAAAGGCTCGGCGATCATCCGCGAAGCCTGGTGGTCCTCGAGGGTAATCGGTTCCCTCATCTGAGCCCACGGATTCAGCGCTGCCCAGCCGCGCTGCGCGACCGCTATCGCGCCCAACTGCTCGCTCGTCGTGCCGAAGAGGTGCATGTGCCGACTGGCAGCCAAGGCGTAGCGGATGGACGCCTGGCCCCGATCGCCGTAGGTCCGCGCCAGCCCCTCGAAGCCCGGCCCTGCTCCCTTGGGGATCCCGTAACGGGAGTCCGCGACGCCGGTGCCCTTGCGCAGAGGGGCGTCTGCGAACACGAGCGCGACGACAGAGGCCAGTCCCCTCTCGATCGCGAACGACGCGTACTGGACCATGGATCCCGCCGTCGCACCGCCCGCAGACATGGTGTTGAGCAGGGTGAGATCGGTCAGCCCCAAGGCGTCCTGGAGGTCGTTGCGCACCTCGGAGGACATCATGTTGCCGTTGACCAGCAGGCCGCCTAGGCGCGTCTTGGGCAGCTGACAGTCGTCCATCGCGAGCTTGATCGCTTCCGCGGCCAGGTCGAGCGCCGTGACGTCGTAGCGATGCCGCGTCATGTCCGTCACCCCGAGCCCGACGATCGCCGCTCCACTCGCGCCGACCCCGCCTGAGCGCGCAGTCGCGACCCCGGAGGTCACGGGACGCCGCCGCAGCGGTTTCCGGGATACGCGGCTCCGCCCTCACTCACCGGAAGTCGACGCCCTCGAAGGTCCCGGCCTCTCGCCAGTTCTGGAGCATGTCGAAGAACTCGGACGCACTGCCGCCGTAGGTCAGCTTGTACCTGTTGGGCCGGTCGTCGTCGATGTTGACGTTGCTGAACCTGGTGGGCGGGCAGTCGAGCCAGAACGCGTCGTTGATGGTCTCAGCCGCGGCCATCTGCTCCTGCCACGCGGACTCGGCCTCCTCCTTCACCTCGATCTCAGCCGCATCGATCTCGAAGAAGTGCTGCGCGATGTGCGTGAGGTGGTCGACCTGTTCCTGCAGCGTCTGCGAGAAGTTCACGCTGAGCGCTGTCTGCGTGTAACCCAGCATGAAGCAGTTCGGGAATCCGTGAGTCTGCAGACCGTGGAGGCTCGAGATGCTGGTCTTCCACTTCTGCTGCAGCGTCAGCCCGTCTTTGCCGACCACCTCGAAACCCAGCTTCTCGGCGTACATCGACAGCGTGTCGAAACCGGTGGCGAAGACGATGCAGTCGACCTCGTACTCGACACCGCCGGCGACAACCCCCGTCGACGTGATCTGCGTGACTCCCTCGCCGCCCGTGTCGACCAGCGTGACGTTGGGACGGTTGAACGCTCGGAGGTACTCGTCATTGAACGTCGGGCGCTTACAGTGGAGTCGGAAGTAGGGCTTGAGAGCCTCTGCGACCTTGGAATCGTGGACGATGGCGTCGATGCGGTCGCGGACCCGCTGCATGACCTCGAAGTCCAGAACCTCCATCTGCTCCGGCGTGGGAGCCTCGGCCAACTCGCGACCGAGGTTGCCGGCACCGCCCCCCGAGAGAGTGGCGAACTCCTGGGTCCAGCCGTCCTCCACCAGGTCGACGTCGGTCGGGCGGCCCGAGACCACTTCCGCGAAGTTCTTGATCCGCTGGCGCTGCCACCCAGGCTTCAGTGACGTCACCCAGTCAGGATCGGTGGGCTTGTTGTTGCGTGCAAAGACCGTCGTGGGAGTCCTCTGGAAGACGAACACGTGCTGAGCGGACTCGGCCAGGGGAGCCAGTGCCTGAACGGCACTGGCGCCGGTGCCGAGCACGGCGACGCGCCGATCGGCCAGCTTGGTGAGCCTGCTGGAGCTGTCTCCGCCCGTGTAGTCGTAGTCCCACCGGCTCGTGTGGAACATCTTGCCCCGGAAGTCGTCGATCCCCGCGATCCCCGGCAGCTTCGGCTGGCTGAAGTCACCGGTCGCGAGGACGAGCAGCTGCGTCCGGATCTCGTCCCCGTGATCGGTCGTGACCAGCCACTCGTGCCGGCCGGCGTCCCACGAGGCTCCGGTAACGGCCGTCTTGAGCAGGGCGAGCTCGTAGAGCCCGAACTTGGCAGCGAGCGCCGTCATGAACTCGAAGATCTCTGGCTGGTGGGCGTACTTCTCCTTGGGGATGTAGCCCACCTCCTCCAGCATCGGGAGGTAGATGTATGACTCGACGTCGCACTGGGCGCCCGGGTATCGGTTCCAGTACCAGACCCCCCCGAAGTCGCCACCGCTGTCGATGACGCGGACCCGCTCGACCCCGGCCTCGCGCAGCCGGGCCGCCGCGGTCAGTCCGCCGATCCCCCCACCGACGACGACGACGTCCACGCCATCGCGCACCGCAGCGCGGTCGTCGGTGCCACCCTGGGGGTCGCGGGACAGCTCCGGGACGTCTTTGAGGACGACGCTCTTACGGTCGGCCGCCACACTGCGCAGGCGCTTGTCGCGCTCCTGTTGGTACTTGGCGCGGACTTCAGTCAGGTCGACGCATTGTCCGGCAGTACGGTCCGACATCCCTAGCCTCCGGTTCAGCACGTGAACAGCTCGATCGTCTGACGCTAACATGGCGTCGCCTTTAGGAAAAGCGAAACTTTGCAGATACATCGTCTATGCCCGATCCCGATCCCCGCCTGCAGTAATGGCGCCACGTTCGCATCCCGCCCTTTGACGAACCGGCGTCGTGTCGGCAGCATGACGACCATGGCGACAACCCGGTCGGACTCGGTCGAGCAGTCGACGCTTGCTCAGGCCGATGCTCGAGCGAGCCAGTCCAGCGAGGGGCCGCCGGATCCTCGGGAGGACGTGGACGAGGTCGTCGAGATCGACGCTCGAGGCGTTCGATGCCTGCTTTACAGACCATCGAGGGGCGCAACGGGGCACGTGGTCTACGTCCACGGCGGCGGGTTCTCGACATTCGATCGGGAAGGTCACGACCGTGCCGCGCGGCGGCTGGCCAACCGCAGCGGGCTCCCCGTCCTCAGCGTCGACTACCGGCTGGCGCCCGAACACCGGTTCCCGGCCCAGCTCCAGGACGTGGCGACCGTGCTGGGGTGGATTGACGAGGAGGGCGCGCAGAATGGCCTCTCCGGCCCTGAGTTCGTGCAGGGAGACAGCGCCGGGGGCAACCTGGCGCTCGTCACGGCGCTGAAGAACCCCGGTCGGTTCCGGTCGCTCGTACTCATCTACCCGTTCCTGGATCCGAGTACCGCGTTCGACTCGTACCACACCGCTATCCCTGGCCAGGGCCCGAATGACGCTGCGGTGTACTGGGACCAGTACCTGGAGCCGACCCAGGACCGGAACGATCCCGATGTCGCACCTCTGCTGTCGCCTGACCTGCACACCCTGCCACCCACCCTGGTGCTCACGTGTGAGTTCGACATGATGCGCGACGAAGGTGAGCGACTGGTCGAACTCGTAGAGCAGGCAGGTGTCGAGGTGGTCGCGGCCCGATGGCTCGGGGTGGCGCACGGCTTCTGGAAGGAGATCGACGCCACCCCTACCGTCGAGGCCGTCACCCGGCACGTGGCTGACCACTACGGACTGCACTCCTGACAAGCGGCCCCGAGCAGGCCGGGCGCAGCCCGGATGAGGCAATTCCACACTCGACGGAACTTCCGTTGCCGCGGAGGTCGGTGCCGCATGCGGAGCCCATCCCCCGCGAGGGCGGGTTTCGGACGGAAGCAGGTGACCGTCACTCCCGCTACATCACATCCGGTGGCGATTGACGTTCAAGGCACACTCGTTGACACCGCATAAAAACGGCGCCATGTTACCCTGGGCACTCCGCATCGGCGGGGCGCCGTCGCGAACGAATGGAGATTGCGTGCTGTCTCTCGCTGGCAGGTCCGCCATGGTCGTCGGCGCCGGCCAAGGCATCGGGCGCGCCTGCGCACTCACTCTCGCCAGGGCTGGCGCGGACGTAGGCGCCGTCGACCTCGTCGAGGAGCGCGCGGGGTCGGTCGCCAAGGAGATCGAGGCTTGTGGGCGGCGCGCCAGTTCCCACGTGGCAGATGCGCGCGACACGTCGACCGGGGCGCGGCTCGTGCGCGAGTTTGTGGACGCTCACTCGTCCCTGGACGTCGTGGTCACGGTCGTCGGCGGCCATAGCGCATATGCGCCGTTCGTCCCCACCGATGAGGCCACTGACGAGTCGATCGACCTTGTGCTCGATCTGAATCTCCGCTACCTCCTCTTCCTGCTCCGCGACGTGCTGCGCTACATGAAGGAGAGTGGTCGCGGCGGATCCATCGTGAGCATCGGATCTATCAGCGGGGTGTCCGGTTCGCCCAACCACTCGACGTACGGTGCCGCGAAGGCGGGCGTGAATCAGCTCGCGCGCAGCATCTCGGCCGAATACGGGCGATTCGGCATCCGCATGAACGTCGTCAATCCAGGCATCATCGTCACCGACGTCACCGGGAGCCAGCTGACCGGCAAGAAGCTGGCAGAGGGCATCCCTGCCCAGCGCCTGGGGCATCCTGAAGACGTTGCAAACGCAGTTGCGTTCTTCGCTTCCCCGCTCTCAGAGTATGTGGCCGGGCAGGAGATCCTGGTGGACGGCGGACTGTCGGCAAGGTGGCCTGTGCCCATGTACGCGAGGCACCCGAGCGAGGCGTAGGGGTGAAGGGCCGACGATGGCTCACCGGTAGGAGAGACCACGTCGCGCATCGACGCCTATAGCGAGGTCTCGCCCCTGAGATCAACATGACCCATCACGAAGGTGCGATTCTCGTCGAGGTCGTCGAGCGGGCCGGCGTGGAAGTGGTCGCGGCCCCTGCCGCGGGTGGCGCAGGGCTTCTGGAAGGAGCTCCAGCGCCTCGCACCCACCGTCGGGGTCGTGACTCGGCACGTGGCTGACTGCTACCGAATGAACTCGTGACCGACGTGCCTTCTCGCTCCATGTGCCACCTCGCTCGACGACGCTCGGCACCACTGCCAGAGTGCTATAGGAGCTGTTCCGAAGCCTGCTGCGAAGGATCGAACGTCGTCTCCGCAAGCTGCTGCATCGCCGAACGGTCGGGCTTCCCGTTCCCGGTGCGGGCTATCGTCGAGACGAACTCGACGTACGCCGGCACCTTGAACCGGGCGAGCCGCGTCGAGCACCATTCCCGCAGCCCGCTCGAGGTCACGTCGTGCTCGGGCTCACCGACGACGTACGCCAGGCCGACCTGGTCCCGTCGCGGGTCAGGAACCCCGACCACGACGCACTCGTGCACGGCGGGATGGGCGAGGAGAACGTTCTCGACCTCCTCCGCCGCGACGTTCTCACCGCCGACCTTCAGCATCGCCTTGAGTCGGCCGACGTAGGTGACGTATCCCTCTTCATCGACCGAGATGAGGTCCTCCGAGTGCAACCAGCCGTCGGCGTCGATCGCGTTGGCGGACTCCTCGGGCATGTCCCAGTAGCCGATCATCACGTTGCCCCGGATGAGGACCTCGCCAACCTCTCCGGGCTGCACCGGAGTGTTCGTGCCCGGCTCGACGACGCGATACTCGAGGCCATCGAGGAACCTGCCACAGTTGGTCGCCTGTCGCTCCTTGGAGTCCTGAGGACTGGTGACGGAGGCGCAGCCGTAGCACTCACTGAGACCGAAGGAGTTGAAGGTCGTCTCGAGCGACGGCACGAGCTCCCTGAACGTGTCCGCCAGAGCGGGGTCTCCGATCGCTGCGTACCTCAGCTCGCCCAGGTCGAACGCGCGACTGCGCATCAAGGTGATCATGTCGCGCAACATCGTGGGCACCCCGAAGAACGCGGTACACCGCTCGCGTTCCAGGAGCTGCAGGGACAGAAGCGGGTCGAAAGCCTCGGTGAAGACCAACGTGGAACCACGCGTGAGCGTCGTCATCATTCCCCAGATGCTTCCTCCTGAGTGGAAGAAGGGCATGGGGCTGAACCACCGTTCCTCGCCGCCGTCAACGCCGAGCCGCTTCGTGTGACTCAGGGCGTTCGCGATGATGCCGCCCTGGGTCAGCATCACCCCCTTTGGGAACCCCGTGCTCCCCGAGGTGTACTTGATGAGCGCGAGGTCACTCGGAAGGACCTCCGCCGCCATTTCATCCGCGTCGGCAGAGCGGCTCTCGGCGCCGGCGTCGAGGAGGCTGGCATAGGAGTAGTAGGCGCCGGGGACGCCCACTCGGTCCTCGCGCGTGATGAGAACGACCGTTCGTATCTCAGGCAGCGCTGGATCGTAGAGGTAACCAGCGAGGGAGGACGCCCAGGTCGGGCACATGGTCGACAAGACACGTTCGAATGCGGCGTTGCGGAACTCGTCCAGGACCACAACGTGGCGGGCTCGCGACTGACGAAGCGCGTACTCGAACTCGGCTGGTGTGAAGAAGGTGTTCAGAGGCACAACGACGATCCCCAGCCGGGCGGCGGCGAGATACGTCGTCACCCACTCGACACGGTTGGTCCCCAACAACGCCAGCCGGTCACCGCGACGCATGCCGATGGCCGCAAGCGAGTGGGAGAGACTGCGCGCGTCGTCCAGCAGCTTCGAGTACGTGAGTCGCCGCTCGACACCGTCGTCGTCCACGCAGACGAGCGCCTCCTTCTCCGCGCGATCGTGCGCCACCAAGGAGATGCGCTGCCAGAGAGTCTCGGCGGGTGCCACCATCAGGGCTGCCTCATTTCATGTCAATTCGTCTCATCACGACCGTACTGATCTGTACGCGCTCCCCATGGCACCGTTCACCATCGAGGAAGTGGTCACGACGTGTCGTTGTGGAAAGGTTCCTTGCCGGTCGGTCAGACAGAGCCCTGTGTCTCGTAGGCGCCCTCGCCGAGGTACGCCCGCCGGACGGCAGGGTCTCGCCTGACCTCATCGGGCGTGCCCAAAGCGATCAGGCGTCCGAACTCGAGCACCGCAACACGATCACACGTGCCCATGATCACGGACATGTCGTGCTCGACGAGCAGGATGCCTATCCCCCACTCGTGGGCGAGCCGACGGATCAGGCCGCCGACCTCAGCGGACTCTGCGTCACTGAGGCCAGCTGCGGGTTCATCGAGGAGCAGGATCGACGGCTGCGCGGCGATGGCACGGGCAATGGCAACCAGGCGTCGACGACCGTTCGGCAGCTCATCCGGGTTCCGGTCGAGGTCCGACTCGAGCCCCAAGTCCCCGACTGCCGCTAGCGCCGCGGGGGTCAGCCGCGCCTCACGGGCGAGCAGCGGTTCGAAGAACAGGGACGTCCGATCCCTGCGATCGGTAGCCGCCAGTAGGTTCTCGCGGACCGTGACGTCATCGAACAGCTCCAGCGATTGGAATGAGCGAGTCAATCCCGCGCGGGCCCGGCGATGAGCCGACCACGACTCGATTCTCTGTCCGCCCAGCTCAACGGTGCCCGCGGTCGGCCGGACGAATCCGGTGATGGCATCGATGCACGTCGTCTTCCCGGCACCGTTGGCCCCGATGAGGCCGACGACTTCCCCCGGCGTCACGTCGAGGTCGACCGAGTCCACGGCGGTGGTGCCGCCGAAACGGACCGTCAGGCCGCGGACGTGCAGCTCCTTCTTCGGTGCTGCGATCCGGACGTGATCGCTGGACGGGTCGAACGCCGGTGTCTCGACCGATCCACCGGAGGGTGCCTCAGTTCCGTTCGCCTGGCGGCGGACGAGTCGGCGACACCACTGCGCCACAGCGTGGACGATCTCGATGTTCTTACGAGCCATGCCGTCGGCATCCTGGATCAACAACAACAGGAGCACGACGCCCCCCACGAGCGCGAGCCATTGGTCTGCGTTCCCACCGACGATGGCCTCGGAGATGATGACTCCCACCCCTCCCGAAGCGAGAGTCGAGCCGAGCGAGGCGCCAACCACGTAGCCGATGCCGCCAACCGTTGCCAACATCACCACGGTGATCGAGTGGAACGCGTCGAAGTCCGTGTACACGACCGTCGATCCACGGAACCCGTACAGAATCCCCGCAAGCCCAGCGAGGCCGGCGGCAACCGAGAATGCGTAGAGCTTCGACTCGAAGACGTTGACGCCCAAGGAGGCCGCTGCTCGCTCGTTCGTACGAACCGCGAGCAGACGCCTCCCGACACTCGTGCGGCGGATGTTGCACACGAAGACGGTGGCAAGCACGAGGGTGCCGAGGCACAGGGCACTGTAGATGCGCGGGTGTCCGACGTTGTCGACAGGGATTCCCAGCAGGCTGACGCTACCGATGGGCGTGCCGGCCGCGCCGCCCATGTACTGCGAATTGGTGAAGACGACGGACACGACCGCGGCTGCGAGGCTGACGGTCACGATCGCCAGGTTGATGCCGCGCATGCGGAGGGCTGGAACGCCCAGGACGAAGCCAACCCCCGCAGTCAGCGCCACGGCCAGGGGCAGCGCCGCGATCAACGGCCAATCGGCCTGGACCAGACGCGCGGCGAAGAGAGCTCCGAGTCCTCCGATGGTGAACTGCGCCAACGAGATCTGTCCGGCATACCCCGTGAGCAGGACTACTGACAACAGCAGGATCGCGACGATGAAGGAGACGGTGATGTCGTAGACCCACGAGGTGGGGAACACGAGACCGATGAGCAGAGCCATGACCGCAACCACCACCACGAGGGGAACAACCCGGATGCGCCCGGTCCCGAGACTGGGAAGTCGCTCGATCAAGTGGCCCCTGAGCGGGAGGCTCGTGCCTCTCGCGATGAGCACGGTCACGATCACCAGGAACGGAATGGCGTCTCGCCAGCCGATCGCCGTGACGTAGAAGCTGGCCTCGGACTGCAGTATCCCGATCCCCAGGCCGCCGATCGCGGTCCAGGCGAAGGACCTGAATCCTCCGACCAGCGCAGCGGCCAGCGCCGGCACGAGCAGGGACATCAGGGTGGTGACGCTCAGCCCGCTCATCGGCGTGATGAGGATCCCAGCGATGGCGGCGAGCCCCGCACCGAGGAACCAGTTCGCCGTCGCGATCAGGTCCGGGGACCAGCCCAGTGCGGCTGCGGCGATCTCGTTCTCGGAGACGGCGGCGGTGCCGCGGCCCACCGCGGTGAACCGCGAGAACAGGAACAGCGTCGCCGATATCGCCAACGCTATGCCCGCGAGCCACAGACGATCGGCCGGGATGAGCAGCGAACCGAGCCGCACCAGCTGGTGGGGCAACGAGACGTCGATGAAGTTGGAACTCGCCTGGTAACGCATCGCCGCAACCGACTGCAGGATCGCGATGACGCCCAGGGTGGCCACCGTCCGGGCCAGCGGAGATGCATGACGCATCCGCCTCATGACGAGCTGGTGGACCAGGACGCCGATGAGCCCCGTCGCGAGGAACGACGCGGCCATACCACCGCCGTAGGACCAGCCCGCCTTCTGTAGCTCGAAGAACAGGTAGGTGCCGAACATCGCGAGGGCGCCCTGTGCCAGGTTGACGATCCCGGTTGCGCGGTAGACCAGGACGATCCCCTGCCCGAGAAGCGCATAGGCCGCACCAGCACCCAGTCCCAGGATTGCGAACTGCAGAAGGTCTTTCATGAACGTGTCACCCGACGCCCAGTCCGTCGATCTCCAGCGGTGCGATGCCTCCCAGGTACGCCGCCTCGATGTCACCTGCGCGACACTTCAGCTCAGATGCCTCACCAGACATGACGATCGAGCCACGACGCATGACGTAGGCACGATCCGCGATCGAGAGAGCCCGGTGGGTCTGCTGTTCCACCAGTAGCACCCCCACTCCTGCGTTCGCCGCATCTCGCACCGCCTCGAACAGCCGGTCGACGACCATGGGCGCGAGCCCCAGCGACAACTCGTCGAGCAGGAGCGCAGTGGGTGCGCGGCAGAGCGCTCGGGCCAGCACGAGCATCTGCTGCTCGCCCCCCGAGAGCGCGCCAGCCTTCACTCGCGTGCGCGCCTCGAGCTCGGGGAACAGGGCGAACACTCGTGCCGACTTGACGCCCGCGACGCGGATGTTGTCATGGACGCTCATGTTCATGAAGACCGAGCGGGTCTCGGGGACGAAGCCGAGTCCAGCCCTGGCACGCCGGTGAAGCGGAGAGCGATCCTTATCGCCCTTGATCCGAACCTCACCGCCTCGTGCGCGCAGCACACCCGCCAGACCCATCAGCGTCGTTGACTTGCCCGCCCCGTTCGCCCCCAGCAGCGCGACGACTTCTCCCTGCCGCACCTCCACGTTCAGGTCGGCGACGACGTCCGCAGCCCCGTAGCCGAGCGTGAGCTGGCGAGCCTCGATGATCGGATCCGACACGATGCGCCGACCTACTTCACGTACTGCGTCATATCGATGGGCTCGTCAGCAGCAAGAGACATCTGCCCATCCGAGACCTGAAGCAAGTAGACATCCGTAATGGACACGTTCTGGAATCCAGGGAGAGCCGTTTGACGGACCGACGGGCTCCAGGGCGTCTTCACCACGTCATAGGTCTTGAGGTCCTTGGCGGTACTCATGGCGGCCAGTACCGACTCGCGCGTGATCTCCTGGCCCTGGTCGACGATGCCGGTCAGGACGTCACGCAGTTGCAACGTGGTCAACCAGTCGAGCGCGGCGAAGGGGCCGAGGTCTGCGACAGCCGCATCGTCGTCTCCCCCCTTCTGCTCGGCCTCCATCGAGGCAACGAAGTCCTTAATACCCGGGTAGCTCGACTCATCGTTGATCCAAGGGGTCGGGGACCCGATATAGATTCCGTCGGCGAGTGAGCCCAGATCTTTCAGGACGGGACCGGTCATTGCACCAGCGGAAGACGTGAAGACGAGATTCCCCCCGAGCTGGTGCACGGCCTTGATGATGCCGGCGGATGCCGGCCCAGACATGGACAGCGCCGCGACCTGGGCACCACTCGTGATGAGCTTCTGTGCGTAGGGCGTGTAGTCGGCAATGGTCGTGAGCGGCAGCCTGACCTCTCCCGACACCGATCCGCCGGCATTGGTGACGGCCTTCTCGATGGAGGCGACGATCGGGTCGCTCTGTGCCCCCTCGTTGGCCGCGATGACGACGTCCTTCAGCGAGCTGTCGTTCTGGAGGGCTCCGACGACGCTGGCAGGCTGGAAGAAGGCTCCCCCGCCGTTGGTCGGGAAGTTGTTCATCGCCTCATATTCCGGCGGTGTCAGGGCGAGGTACCCGACGTTCGCCATTCCCTTCAGCGCCTCCGTGATAGCTGGGCCTGCGAACGGGCTGATGACGTTGATGGTCGCAACGTCATCACTCGCGGCGACTTGGCGACCGCAGGCGGCGCCCTTGTTGGCGTCGTTGGCCTCGTTGCAGTAGTCCAGCTCCAGAGGACGCCCCTGGACGCCCCCTTGCGAGTTGATGGTCGCGATGGCGGCGCGCACGGCAGCGACCTCGCCCGGGACCGAGTAGACCGGGGCATCGGTCGGGGCGATCATCCCGAGCTTGATCGGTTCCCCTGTGGCGGGAGTGCCCGAGCTGTCGGCCGGCTGTGGGCGCTCGTCGGTCGTGTCCGAAGAGCTGTCCGAGGCGCAGCCAGCCGAGCTCACGAGGAGCAGGCCGCAGACCAACAGCGAACTGATCCGTCTGGTTACCAGCATGGTGACCTCTCAGTCTGGTTCGGCGCCTGAGCTGTAACCCCTCGAATGGAGATCATCTGACGCCACGTTGTCGAATGCAGGAACCGTAGGCCTATCCACGGGGTGTGTCAATCGCCACACGACTCGCCGACTCTCAACCGGACTTCTGAGCCGGACTCTCCCGCCCGTCACGCCACTTCCTTCTCCGTAAGGTGACATCTCGTTATGGTCCGCGATGAGGTCGCCCCGGACCGGACGAGAGGGCGGCAGCGCTGCTGAGGTCCCGATCGCGACCGCCTGCGCGGGGAGGTTGAGACGTCTCGTCACGGCCTCAATGGTCGGACGGTGGTCGTGTCTGGTGCTGGTGCGCGAACGGCCAGGTCGGCGCGAGCAGGGACGGAGGACACTTTCCGGTGTCCGTGACCTGTCCTTACCTGCGGCAGCCCACGACGCGGAGCGCTATCTGCCCGTGGAAGGTCCCGATCTCGGCGGGTGTGAGGGTGCCGGCGGGGCGGAACCAGCGGGCGATGTCGATCCCCATCGAGGTCAAGATCATCGTGGTCTGCTCGACGCTTTCGACGGAGAACGACCCGTCACTCACGCCATTCGTCACCAGGCCGGCGAAGAGGTCACGAGTCGCACGACGCAGCTCCATCACCTCGTCGAGATGCGCCGGGGTCAACGACTCGAGCTCGTACTGGGCCACGCGAGCCTGCGTGTGGAACTCCGCGTGCCACTGGGCGAACGCCGTCGAGGCTGCGAGGAGGCGTTCCCGAGCCGTGGTATGGGGTCGAACACTCTCCAGCAGCACCCGGTGGACCGAGCGGTGGCCGTCCAAGGAGAGCTCGAAGAGGATCTCCTCCTTGGTGGCGTAGTGGGCGTACAAGGCGGCAGCACTCATCCGAGCCGCCACGGCGATGTCCCTCGTGCTCGTACCGTGGAAACCACGCTGTGAGAACGCCTCCGCTGCCGCGGCCAGCAGGTTCTCTCGGGTCAGCGCTCCACGCGAGTTCGGTCTCCGCGCGGCCCCCGAATCACTCGCCATCCATCCCCCACCTCCGTCCAACCACAGTAGCGACGCCCGAGGCGACCCGGCACGTGTCAAGGGGCGGGTCCGGCGCACGGCGACTCTTGACCGGGGTCGGATCAGGTGTTTCACTACTCGCGTTTCTGAGCGTTCGCTTGGAAACTGACCTCGGTCCGATGAACAACGACGGGGCACGCATAGAACGTTCGGGCACGGCCCTGAACGCACCTTCCTGGGGGGTCCCGATGCCTGGTCGCACCATCTTCGAGCGCGAGCACGAGGACTTCCGGGGATCGGTCCGCGAGTTCCTGGCGCGCGAAGCCCACCCGCACCTCGACACCTACATCGGCGGGAGGTGCCTGCCGAGGCAGTACTGGCTCGCAGCCGGTAGCCAGGGCCTGCTGGGGCTGGAGATCCCTGAGCAGTACGGCGGGGCGTTCGCCGATGACTACCGCTACAACGCCGTCCTCACCGAGGAGCTGGCCCGGGTCAACATGGCGCTGGCCTCCGCCACGGGTATCCACTTCGACGTCGTCATGCCCTATCTCGTCAACCTGACGACCGAGGAGCAGCGCCAGCGCTGGCTTCCCCGATGCGCCTCGGGAGAGATCCTCACGGCCATCGGGATGACCGAGCCGTCGACCGGCTCGGACCTCGCCGCGCTCCGCACGAGCGCAGAGCGTGTCGAGGGCGGGTGGCGTCTCAACGGCGCGAAGACCTTCATCACGAACGGGCACAGCGCCGACCTCGTGATCGTGGCCGCCCGGACGACCGCTGGCGCACGAGCGCGAGGTATCACCCTGCTCGTCGTGGAGGACGGCATGACGGGCTTCGCTCGTGGCCGGAAGCTGGACAAGGTCGGCCAGCCCGAGGCCGACACCGCAGAGCTGTTCTTCGACAACACCTTCGTCCCTGACGACAACGTGATCGGGGACGTCGATGGTGGCTTCGCGCACATGATGAACTGGCTGCCGCAGGAGCGGATCGGTTCGGCAGTCACGAACGTCGCGCACGCCGATCAGATCCTCGGCGAGACCATCGAGTACGCCAAGCAACGCCAAGCGTTCGGCCAGCCGGTCGGGAGCTTCCAAGCGAACAAGTTCCTGATCGCAGAGCTGGTCACCCAGGTCGAGGTGACTCAGACCTACGTGGACCAGTGCGTCCTGGCCCACTCCCGCGGGGAGCTCACCGCCGTCGACGCCGCGAAGGCCAAGTGGTGGTCGGCCGAGGTGCAGAACCGCGTGATCGACCACTGCCTGCAGCTGCACGGCGGCTACGGCTACATGAACGAGCAGCGTGTTGCTCGTGCTTGGAAAGATGCCCGGGTCTCGAAGATCTGGGCCGGTTCCAACGAGATCATGAAGGAGATCATCGGCCGTGACCTTGGTTTGTGAGACGACACGGGCGGGACAGACGGCCGACTCGTCGCTCCCCTCGGAGGAAGTGACCACGTGAGCTGTCCCGCGCCCGAGTACGTTCTCAGCCTCGACATCGACGGAACGCTCGAGACGGGGGATCCCCCAGGACCGTTGTCGATGGAGTCGGCGCTGCGGGCCCGCGAAGGCGGGGCCATCATCGGCAGCTGCTCGGACCGCACTCTCACCGAGCAGCGCATCATGTGGGACTCACGCCAGATCACCCCGGACTTCGTTGCCAGGAAGACGGAGCTGATGGATGTCAGGAACACGTTCCCCGACGCCGTCGCCTACATTCACGTCGGAGACACTGACGTCGACCGACGCTGGGCCCGCGCCGCTGGCTTCAGCTTCGTGGACTCGCACCTGTTGAGCGAGGTGGCGTCGTCGGTGGACCTGGGCTCGTGGCTGGCGCTGGCGGAACCATGCGAAGGTCCCCCCACCCGGGCCCGGCAACGCCTTCCGTGACCGGTCAGGTGTCGCGATGACCGAGAGCGATCGGAGGTTCTTGCGCGGGTCGGGGCAACGCGTGGGGGTGGACGTCGCAGTCAGTCCCCCGCAGCTCGTGCGGGGCAGCACTCCGACACCGTGGGGCAAGGTGAGCTACCTGACCTGGGGTGACGGTCCAGTGCGCATCGTGGCCGCCCACGGTGGCGGTCAGAACGCGCACACCTGGGACCCCGTTGCGATTGCCCTCGCGCGCCCCTTGGTCGCGATCGATCTCCCAGGTCACGGTCACTCGGACTGGAGGCCGGATCGGAACTACCTGCCAGCTGCCAACGCTCAGACGCTCGCTCGTGTGATGGATGAGTTGGAGCTGCAGGCCGTGACGTACGTGGGGATGTCACTCGGTGGGCTGACCGGTATCGCCCTAGCGTCGCAGCGGCCGGACCTCGTGCGTCGGTTGATACTGGTCGATGTCACGCCTGGAGTGCGAAGCACCTTCGACAACCTGAGCGACTCCCAGTTGGGCGCCTCGACTCTCGTCGGTGGTCGCCGGGTCTTCGCCTCCCGGGAGGAGATGGTGGACGCCTCGGTCGCAGCTCTGCCTGCGAGAAGTCGTGAGAGCCTCGAGATCGGGGTCCACCACAACTCACGGCAGAATCCCGACGGCACGTGGACGTGGCGCTACGACTCACTCGTGGGTCACTCGGCGAGTCAATACCTCAAACTGTGGGACTCCCTGGCGGACTTCCCCGGCGACGTGATGCTGGTTCGCGGCGGGGACTCTGCCTTCGTCTCCGAGGAAGACGTCGCCACGCTCGTGTCGGTCCGCCCCGACGTCCGGATGGCCGTGATCCAGGGCGCCGGCCACTCGGTGCAGGGCGACAAGCCGCGCGAGCTGGCCGATGTGGTGGCTGGGTTCGCAGAGAACTCGACGACTGAGCCGCGCCTCTCGGCCGCGGGATCCCTCGGCAGACGCACTGGCCTCGGGATATCACCTCGCTGATGGTGAGTACGTCGCGTAACGCACGGAAGTGCCTGTCCTGCACCGGATTCTTGGGATTGCGAAGTCACAAGTAGCCGAGCGGAAACCAAAGATGGTGACCAAGACTGAACCAGCTCAGAGATCGACTGAGGGACCGGAGGAAATTCCGCGTTGATCACAGAAGGTGCTCAGCTGAACCATCTCCGTACTGTCGCTGACCTCAACGCCATGTCGATAGAGGAGTTCGTCCTGCCAGAGTCTCGGCACGTGTTGGCAGGGACCACCCGTCTGCACTACCTCGACTGGGGGGGCAACAGTCATCGGCATGTGCTGTTCCTGCACGGAGGTGCGCTTACCGCGCACACATGGGACCTGATCTGCCTCGCGTTGCGCTCCGCCTACCACTGTCTGGCCCTTGACCTACGCGGTCACGGTGACAGCGAGTGGTCGCCCGGCATGGACTACTCCATCAGCACGCACGGGCAGGATGTGGGGCAATTCGTCGACGCGCTCGGCCTCGAGCGGGTGGTCGTGATTGGGATGTCACTCGGCGGACTGGTCGGCATCGAGCTTGCAGCCCGTCAAGACGACCTCGTGGACCGGTTGGTGCTGGTCGACGTCGGGCCCGAGATACGCACTCTCGGGACCGATCGGATCCGGGCGTTCGTCCGGCAGCCCGCCGAACTGAACTCCGTCGATGCGTTCGTTGAGAGGGCCCTGCAGTTCAACCCTCGCCGTAACCGCGCCCTGCTGCGCACGAGTGTTATGCACAATCTGCGCGAGCTCCCTGACGGTACGTGGACATGGAAGTACGATCGCCGGCACTTCGGCCGATGGGATCACATGTTCGATGCCGCGAGGAGGGACCTCGCCGGACGGTTGCCGCTGATCTCGTGCCCGACTCTCGTGGTTCGCGGCGAGATGAGCGATGTCTTCACCGTCGAGGACGCTGAGAATGTCGTTGCCCGGCTCCCCAACGGCCGCTGGGTCAGCATCCCGCGGGCCGGCCACACGGTGCAAGGTGACAACCCTGCCCAGTTGGTCCTCGCCCTTCGCGAGTTCCTGGAAGGCTGAGCGTGTGACGGACTCTCGGCGCGATCAAAGTGACCAGGACACCGTTCCACCGGCGGCGGAGAAGGCCTACGCTCCGCTAACCGATCTCACGGTCATCGACTGTTGCTGGCTGCTCCCAGGTCTATTCGCGGCGCAGATCCTGGGCGACCTGGGTGCCCGCATTCTGAAGATCGAGCATCCTGACGGCGATTACGCGCGAGACATCGGTCCGTTCGGCTATGCGGCGGTCAACCGCGGCAAGGAGGGGCTCACGCTCAACCTCAAGCAGGAGGGCGCGGACGAGGTCCTTCGGCGGCTCGTCGCCCGGGCCGACGTCTTCATCGAGGGGTTTCGTCCTGGCGTCATGGCGCGCCTCGGTGGAAGTTGGGACGAGCTCAAAGCCGTCCGGCCAGAGCTCGTGTACTGCTCGATCTCCGGTTTTGGCCAGGACGGTCAGCGCCGAGCGCGAGCTGAACACGGACTCAACTACGCCAGCTTGGCGGGCATGCAGAGCCGCGCGGGAAGGTCGACGACGTTGACCCCGGTCCTCGCCGATCTCGCCGGCTCGTTGTACGCGGTCATCGCGATCCTCGCCGCCCTCAAGCGCACTGGGCGCGGACAGTTCATCGACCTCTCGATCACCGACGCGGTTTACGGCCTGATGAGCGAGATGCTCGCCGGTGACGACCTGCTGGCACACGGGTCGGACGATGCCGGCGCTGGGGCCTTCGGTGTGTTCGAAGCCCGAGGCGGGGACCTGATGAGCGTGGGCGCGGTCGAAGACGTCTTCTGGCGAGCGCTTTGCGTCGCGGTCGGCCATCCGGAGTGGCCCGATCGCACCGGGTGGGGCGTCTATGAGGAGCGTCGTCAGCAAGCCCGCGAGATCCGCTCTGCGCTGGAGGAGGTGTTCGCTCTGCGCCCGCGTACAGAGTGGCTCCACGTGCTTGGCGCCGCCGGGGTGCCAGCTGAGGCCGTCAACGATCTGGCCGAGGCGACGGTCGATCCGCTCGCCGTGGAGCGCGGCCTCGTATCTTGGGTCGACCAGCCAGGTCTGGGCAAGGTCGCGCACGTTCGCTTCCCAGCGCTCTTCTCGGATTCCGATCCAGCGCCCGCGGGGCGCGCACCGGAGATCGGTGAGCACTCTGACGCCATTCTCGCCGAGCTGGGATTCTCTCCGGCGCAGGTCCAAGACCTCAAGCGTCGCGATGTCGTCTGACCGCGCTCCGCTATCGGGGCGGGTGGCGCTGATCGGCGGCGGCAGCAGAGGGATCGGTCGCGAGGTGGCTCTTCGCCTGGCGCGGTCCGGGGCCGATATCGCGGTGACCGCGCGCGGGTTGGAAGGTGCCGAGACAGTCGCTGCGCAGGTGCGCCAGCTCGGTCGGCGGGCTGTCGCTCTCGAGACCAATCTGACCAGTTTCGAATCCATCAGCTCGACCGCCAACATGGTCAAGGATGCTCTGGGGGACCCCGATATCCTGGTGGTCTCTGGCGCTGCCGGGGTCCCCACTCAGGCACTGGCCTTTGCCGACACTCCCCCGTCGGCCTTCCACGACTACTTCCTCAGCCAGCTCTACACCCGCCTCAACGCCGTCAGCGCCGTCCTGCCGGCCATGCGGGCCCGCGGCTACGGGAAAGTAGTCGTGGTTACCACCGACGCCGGCCGCGTGCCTACTCCCGGCGAGTCGCTGTACGGCGGGGCGGCGGCCGCCTTGATGTTCATGGTCCGGGCGATCGCCAAAGAGGTCGCCAGGGACGGTGTCCGGCTCAACGCGGTGAGCGTCACGGTCACGCGTCACAGTGCGACGTGGGAGGACTACCAGGCCGGCGACGGCCCAGGTCCCGTGCTGGCACAGGCCTTCAGCCGTATCGAGCAGCGTGCGGCTTTCGGGCTCAACGAAGCGGCCGACGTCGCTGCCGCGATCGAGTTCTTCGCCTCACCATCGTCAGACCGGATCAGCGGGGCGAGCCTCTCGATGAACGGGGGAGCCTCCTTCCCTTAGCGAGCAGCAAGTGGAGCCCGGACCCCTTCCACAGTTCCGAGCACCGGCTCTGCGGCGCAGGCCCGCTCGGACGCATCGGCGTCCACGACGACAGCTGCCGCCGCCGGGCGAGGTCGGCCGCCACGTTCAACCACGCGCTTGAATACGCCGTCGAACTCGGCGTTTGCAGCAGTTACTCCGTGACTCGGCGTCAGGGCAACGCCAAGTCACTCTAGTCGGTGGCGGTAGGTGGAGCTGAGGGTCGACCCGACGACCGCGATGAGAGCCGCCGCGCAGGACCGTCCAGGCCGATGTCAGAGGTCGCCCTCGAGGAACTGGGCGCGACCGAGGCCGAAGGACCAGTCTTCGCGGTTGTTGCTCACGACCGAGACGATCAGGTCGGTCGGAGCGATGTCGCACCGCTCCTCGAGCCGGTGCGCGAGCTCTCGGTACGCCGCGCGCTTCTGCTCTTCTGAGCGGCCCTGCTGGAAGATCTGGATCACCGTCACGCCGTGCGTGCGTTCGAACCCGAGGCCGGTGTCCTCGGCGATGATCTGGCCCGGCGGGTGCTGGGTGATGATCTGGTAGCGATCCCTCGGCGGAGCTGCTTGGCTGTCCGACCTTCGACGACGTCGATCCGTACCAGCGGCATGAGTGGTTCCCTCCCGAGGCGAGCGTCGCTCAGTCGTTCTGGGGGAAGCCGAGGTTGAGGCCTCCGTGGCTCGGGTCGAGCCAGCGCGAGGTCACGACCTTCCCGCGGGTGAAGAAGTGCACGCCCTCTGTGCCGTGCGCGTGGCTGTCCCCGAAGAGGCTGTTCTTCCAGCCGCCGAAGGAGTAATAGGACACAGGCACCGGGATGGGCACGTTCACCCCGACCATGCCGACCTCGACCTCGCTCTGGAACCGGCGCGCCGCGCCGCCGTCCTTGGTGAAGATCGCGGTGCCGTTGCCGTAGGGGTTTTCGTTGATCAGCTGCAGCCCCTCGTCGTAGCTGTGGACGCGTAGGACCGACAGCACGGGGCCGAAGATCTCTTCGTCGTAGATCGACATCCCCGGGGGTGACCCTGTCGAACAGCGTCGGAGCCAGGAAGAAGCCGTCACCGTCCGCGTCGTAGGGACCATCGCGGCCGTCGACCACCAGCTCGGCGCCTTCGGCGACCCCGGCCTCGACGTACGACGTCACCTTGTCGCGGTGCGCTCCGGTGACGAGGGGGCCCATGTCGCAGCCGCGGGTGCCGTCGCCGGTGCGCAGCTTGCCCATCCGGTCCCTGATCTTCTCGACCAGCTCGTCGGCGATCGAGTCGACAGCAACGAGCGCCGAGATCGCCATGCATCGCTCGCCGGCCGAGCCGAAGCCGGCGTTGATCGCGGCGTCGGCGGCCAGGTCGAGGTCGGCGTCGGGCAGGACCAGCATGTGGTTCTTCGCGCCGCCGAGTGCCTGGACCCGCTTGCCGTGTGCGGTGCCGGTCTCGTAGACATAGCGAGCGATCGGGGTGGAGCCCACGAACGACACGGCCTTGACGTCGGGGTGGGTCAGGAGCGCGTCGACCGCCTCCTTGTCGCCGTTGACCAGGTTGAGCACGCCGTCGGGGAGGCCGGCCTCCTGCCACAGCTGTGCGACCGCGATCGTCGCGCTGGGGTCCTTCTCGCTGGGCTTGATCACCACTGCGTTGCCGCAGGCGATCGCGACCGGCACGAACCAGAGCGGCACCATCGCCGGGAAGTTGAACGGCGAGATCACCGCGACCACGCCCAGGCTCTGCCGGATCGAGTAGACGTCGACGCGGGTGGAGGCGTTCTCGCTGAACCCGCCCTTCATCAGCGTGGGGATGCCGCAGGCGAACTCGACGACCTCGAGGCCCCGGGTGACCTCACCCAGGGCGTCGTCGTGCACCTTGCCGTGCTCGGCCGTGATCAGGGCGGCGATCCGTTCCTTGTCGCGGTGGAGGAGCTCTCGGAACTTGAAGAGCACCTGGCTGCGTCGGGCGAGTGAGACGCTCCCCCAGCTCTGCTGCCACGCGCGCTTCGCGCCGGCCACGACCTCGCTGACGAGGTCCGCGGACGCGAGGTCCAGGGCACCGGTGACCTCACCTGTGGCCGGGTTGTAGACGTCGCTCGTGCGCTCGGCGGTGCCCTCCCAGGCAGATCCGGCGATGAGGTGGGTGATGCGGGTGGGGGTGCTGGTCATGGCTGCTGGTCTCCGGAGGGGTTGAGGAACTGCTGTTGCTTGGCCTGGTGGTCGAGGTACCGGTCGTAGGCAGCGCGGGTCGACTCGAGCGTGGACACCTCGCTGACCGGGACGTCCCACCAGGCCTCGCTGTCGGGTGCGTGGACCAGCGGATCGGTGTTGACGTGGATCACGACGGGCCTAGCATCGGGCGCGTCCTTGGCGGCGCGGATCGCGTTCTCGAGCTCCGCGCGGGACGCGACCTCGATCACCTCAACGCCGAGACTGCGGGCGTTGGCGGCCAGGTCGACCGGCAGTACGTCACCGTCGAGCCGGCCGGACTCGTCGCGGTAGCGGTATCGGGTGCCGAACCGCTGGGAGCCGAGCTGCTCGGACAGCGATCCGATCGAGTGGAAGCCGTGGTTCTGGACCAGCACCACGATCACCTTGATCCGCTCCTGAACGGCGGTGACCAGCTCGGTCGGCATCATCAGGTAGCCGCCGTCGCCCACCATGGCGAAGACGTCCCGGCTCGGGTCGGCGAGCCGGATGCCGAGCGATGCCGGCACCTCGTAGCCCATGCAGGAGTAGCCGTACTCGACGTGGTAGCCCTTCCGGTCGCGCACCCGCCACAGCTTGTGCAGGTCGCCGGGCATCGACCCCGCGGCACAGAGGACCACGTCGCGGGGGTCGCTCAGTTCGTTGACACATCCGAGTACCTCGCCCTGGGTGAGTAGCCCGGGCGCGAGCGCGTCTGTCACGTCCGACGGTGGGTGGTACGTCGCCTCGACCTGCGCGTCCCAGGCCCGCCACGCCTGGGTCTGCTCCGCGCGGTAGGAGTCGTCCACGGTCCATCCCTCGAGGGCATCGGCCAGCGCCGTGAGGGCCTCCCGGGCGTCGGCAACCACAGCGAGTCCTGCGTGCTTCCCGGCGTCGAAGTTGGCGACGTTGATGTTGACGAAGCGCACACCCTCGGCCTGGAACGCGGTGCGCGAGGCGGTGGTGAAGTCACTCCACCGGGTGCCGACCCCGACGACGACGTCGGCCGTACGAGCGAGCGAGTTGGCGGCGGTCGTTCCGGTCGAGCCGACCGCGCCCATCTGCTGTGGGTGGCCGTGCGGGAGCGAGCCCTTGCCGGCCTGGGACTCGCCCACCGGGATGCCGGTCGCCTCGCAGAGAGCCTGCAGGGCTTCCTCGGCACCGGAGTAGTGGACGCCTCCGCCGGCGATGAGCATCGGGCGCCGCGCCCCCCTGATCACCTCGGCCGCCGCGGCGATCCGGGCCGACTCAGCGGGAGGTCGCGCGACGTGCCAGGTGCGGTCGGCGAACAGCTCGACCGGCCAGTCGTGGGCCTCGGCCTGGACGTCCTGGGGCAGCGACAGCGTGACCGCGCCGGTCTCGACCGGGTCGGTGAGCACGCGCATCGCGTTGAGCAGGGCTGAGGGCAGCTGCTCGGACCGGTTGACGCGGTCGAAGTAGCGCGAGAGCGGGCGGAACGCGTCGTTGACGGTGAGGTCGCCGGCGTACGGCGCCTCGAGCTCCTGCAGCACCGGCGAGGAGCGGCGGGTCGCGAAGGTGCCTGAGGGCAGCAGCAGGACCGGGATCCGGTTGATCGTGGCCAGCGCCGCACCGGTGAGCATGTTCGTGGAGCCAGGACCGACCGAGGCGGTGCATGCCCAGGTCTGCAGCCGGTCCTTCTGCCGCGCGTAGGCGACCGAGGTGTGCACCATCGCCTGCTCGTTGCGGGCCACCACGTAGGGCAGGGTCGGGCGCCGTCCGGCATCGAGTGCGTGGGTCTCGTGCTGCAGCAGCGCCTGCCCGATCCCTGCGACGTTGCCGTGCCCGAAGATGCCGAAGCAGCCGGCGAACAGCTTCTGCCGCTGTCCGTCGCGCTCGGACCACTGAGCGGCGAGGAACTCCACGACCGCCTGCGCCACGGTCAACCGGATCGTCTCGGTCATCGCTCTGCCCCTCCCATCGGAAGCCTCGGGTCGGTGGGCTGGTCGGCCCAGGTGTCGCGCACCCAGGCGTGCGCGGGGTCGTCGCAGATCAGCCAGGCCCTGGTGTGCTCCGGACCGGCCATCACGTTGAGGTAGTAGAGGTCGTAGCCGGGGGCCGCCATCGCAGGGCCGTGCCAACCGTGGGGCACCAGGACGACGTCACCGGTGCGGACTTCGGCGAAGACGTCGATCGGCCGTTCCTCGGTGCCGTAGACGCGCTGGTATCCGACCGGGTCGGCAGCCGACGGCACCCGACGACCTGCCGCGGCACCCTCGACCTGGGTCTCGAAGTAGTAGATCTCCTCGAGATCGGTTTCTAGCCCCTCCCGCTCCTCGTCGTGCTTGTGCGGTGGGTAGGAGCTCCAGTTGCCTGCGGGTGTGACGACCTCGCAGGCGATCACGGCATCGGCATCGAGAACCCCCGGGATGCCGAAGTTGCGCACCTCGCGAGACGCGGTACCCGCTCCGCGGAGCTCAACGGGGACCTCGTCGGCGCGGACGTGGCGGAACTTCGTGCCGCCAGCATGAGGCACCCGCGCGGCGCAGACCGCGATCCGCGAGGTCGGCGCGGTGCCGGTCAGCTCGAGCCGGGAGCCCGCTGGCGCGAAGGCGACGTCGGTGGCTCCGGAGAACACCGAGGCGCGGCCCGCCAGCTGCGCCGTGTGAGCCTCGCCGGCCGCGTCCGCGGTCACCCGCACGGACCCCGCCAGGGGTACGACGACGTACTCCCAGGGGCCGGCCGGCACCTGTGCCGTGCCACCTTCGGCCAGGGTCGCGACCCGGAGCCCTGTGTGCAGCCACCCCGCGCGACCGTCGTCGACGACTGTGTCCCAGCCGTCCCGGCCGGTCGACCCGGCGGGCAGCACCCAGTCGCTGCCGACGGTCATCGGGCCTGCGGGGAGAGCCCGTGCACGAGCTCGGCCGCGATGTCCACGGCCGCCGCGACGTCCCCGTCGGGCGGGTACAGCAGGGCACGTCCGACGACCAGCCCGCGAACGGAGGGCAGGTCGAGCGCCTTGCCCCACGAGGCGTAGGTCTCCGCGGGATCGCCCTGGGGATCGCCGCCGAGGAGCAGGGTCGGCATCGTGGTGGCGTCCATGACGCGCTCGAGCTGGTCGACGACGGGGAGCTTGAGCCAGGTGTAGGCACTGCTGGCGCCGAGCCCCGCACCGATATGGATCGACTTGATCGTGCTGTCCGGGTCGAGCAGGTTCTTCACCTTCTCGCCGTCGCGCACCGAGAGGAACGGCTCGACCATGGCCATCAGCCGGTGCCCGGCGAGCTCGGTCACCGCCTGTGCGGATGCCTCCAGCGTGGCGACCGTGCCGGGGTCGCCGAGGCAGATCCGGGTGAGCATCTTGCCGCCGTCGAGTCCGCGGGCGGCGATCTCGTCGGCGGTGTATCCGGTGAAGCGGTCGTCGAGCTCGAACGTCGCGCCCTGCAGGCCGCCCCGGTTCATGGAGCCGATGACCACCTTGTCCTCGAGGGCCCCCATGAGCAGGAGGTCGTCCAGGATGTCCGCGGTTCCGAGCACGCCGTCTACGCCCGGACGGGAGAGCGCGGTCGCGAGGCGACCGAGCAGCTCGCCACGACTCGCCATTGCCATGGCATCGGAGCGGACGCCGAGGGCTCCGCGAGCGGGGTGATCGGCGGCGACCACGAGCAGCCGGCCGTCGGCCCCGAGCAGCGGACGACGCGAGCGCCCGGTCCAAGCCTCCTGGATCCGGCCCGGTTCACGGGCGCGGATCTCGGTGAGGTCGAAGCGCTGGGTCATGACTTCCTCTCGGTGGATCGGCTGGCGATTGCCTGCTCGACCTCGTCCTCGTCGGGCATGGCGGTCGAGCACTCGAGCCGGCCTGCCACGATGGCCCCAGCGACGTTCGCGAACTCGAGGACTCGGCGCAGGTCCCAGCCGCTCAGCAGGCCGTGCACCAGCGCGCCGCCGAACGCGTCGCCGGCGCCCAGGCCGTTGACCACGTCGACGTGGAACGGCGGCACCTCGACCCGCTCGTCGGCCGTGGCGGCGAGCAGGCCTTTGGGTCCCTGCTTGACGATGGCCAGCTCCAGGCCACGCTCGAGCAGCGCGTCGACAGCTCGCTGCGGCTCGGTCTCGCCCACGGCCACCTCGCACTCCTCCCGGTTGCCGACGGCGATGGTCACGTGCCCAAGGGCCGCAGAGACCTGCTCGCTGGCCTCCTCGGCACTGGCCCAGAACATCGGCCGGTAGTCGAGGTCGAGGATGGTGTGGCCTCGTCGGCCGCGGGCTTCCCAGGCGGCGAGGTGCGCGGCGCGAGAGGGCTCCTGCGAGAGACCGGTGACGGTCGACCAAAAGATCCTGGCGTTTCCGATCTCGGCCAAGGGCACGTCCGTCACGTCGATCTGGAGGTCCGGGGCTGTGGGATAGCGGTAGAAGTAGAGGGGAAAGTGGTCGGGCGGGAACACCTCACAGAAGGTGACCGGCGTCGGCGGCCCTTCTCCCGCGCTGATGAACGACGGATCCACACCGAGACGCTCGGCCTCGAGCCTGACGAACCGGCCGAACGGGTCCAGCCCCGTCCGGGTGACCAGGGCCACCTCGCGGGCATACCTCGCGGCGGCGACCGCCACATTGGTGGCGCTGCCTCCGAGGAACTTCTCGAAGGTCCGCACCTGCTCCAGGCCGACCCCGTGTTGCAACGGGTAGATGTCGACGCCGGTGCGCCCCATCGAGACCAGGTCGTAGTCACTCATACGGCGATCCCAGCGGTGCTGGTCGTCCGGTCGACATCGCTCGGTTCTCCTTGTTGAGGGCAGTGGGGAAGGCTCGGGACGGTGTGCAGCCGCGCGACGCTGTCGCCGCCGGCCGTCAACGGTGTCGACCTAGGTCGGACAGCTCGGCGGATGAGCTACCAGCCCTGGGTGTAGTCGGCGATGGTCTTGCGCATGTAGCGGCTGGAGTCCGCGGCGCGGTCCTCCCATGCGAAGACGCAGGAGGTCAGGATCGTCTCGTCGCGGTCCCCGAACCCGAGCCGGTTGAGCGTGACGAAGAGGGTGTCGAAGTCGACCTCGCCCTGGCCGATGTCGAGGTGCTGGTGCACCCGGACGGTGTTGCCGGGCGGGTTGGTGATGTACCGCAGCCCCGAGGACGCGGTGTGGTCGAAGCAGTCGGCCAGGTGCACGTGGCTGAGCAGGTCACCGGCGTGCTCCATGATCTCGACCATGTTCCCGCCCTGGTGGAAGGTGTGGGGGGCGCAGTAGAGGAAGCTCACTTGGGCTGAGTTGATGCCGCGGACCATGTCGACGGCGGTGAGACCGTCCTCGACGAAGTCGTCGGGGTGTGGCTCGAGCCGCAGCGCGATCCCTTCGCGTTCGAAGACGGGCAGCAGCTCCTCCATGGACTTCCAGAACATGCCCTCGGAGCGGGAGGCGTGTTCGGGTCGGCCGTTGAACTCGGAGTTCATCACCGGGCAGTCGAGCATGGTGGTGATCTGGATGGCGCGTTTCCAGTAGCGGACCGCCGCGGCGCGTTCGTCCTCGTCGGGGCCAGACCAGCGGTAGAGCGGCAGGTTGGCGGCGACCTTGACACCGGCGGCGTCGAGGGCCTTCTTGAAGGCCTTGACGCCGGCGTCGTCGACGCGGGGCATCAGGAAGAACGGCATGAAGTCCTCGCGCGGGGACAGCTCGAGGTACTCATAGCCCAGGTCGGCTACGAGCCCGGGCAGTTCCAGCAGCGGCGTACGCCGATGCATGTAGGGGTCGAGTGCAACCTTCACGGGACCGGCAGCTCGGCGTTGTCGCGCAGCTCGGCCTGCTTGGCTGCGGCGATGAGGTTCTCGGCGGCGAACTGGAGTCCCTCGACCTGGCCGAAGGTGGCGTCCTCGTGCTCGATGTTCACCGCGCGGACCGGGGTGTGCTCTTGGAGTGCGGTCAGGAAGCGGGCCCAGAAGTCGGTGTCGTGGCCGCGGCCGACGGCGACGAACGACCATCCGGGCACGGCCGGCCAGCGGGTCACGGTGTAGTGGCCGCCGAGGCCGAGCGGGTGCTCTTCGGCCGGGATCCACTCGAACCGGTCGTCCAGCACGCCGTTGACGGCGGCGGTCTCGTGGATGAGCGTGTCCTTGGCGGCGGCGAAGAAGACGAGATCGCCGAGATCCTCGACGGCGGCCACCGGGTCGATGTGCTGCCAGAACAGGTGGCTGGGGTCCATCTCGGCGCCGACGTGGTTGACGCCGCCCTCGGGGGTGGTGAGCTCGACGAGCCGCTTCATGGTGGCGGGGTTGAAGACGAGGTTGTGCGGGTGCATCTCGATGGCGACCTGGACGTCGTGCTCGGCGGCGAGCAGCTGGATCTCCTTCCAGAACGGCACGGCCACCTCGTCCCACTGGTAGTCGAGGGTCTCCTTGTAGACGCTGTCCCACGGGATGACCGTCCACGAGGGGCGGGTGCCGCCGGCCTCGGCCGCCGGCAGCCCGGACATGGTGATCACGGTCTTGATGCCCAGGAGTCCGGCCAGCCGGATGGTGCGCCTGAGGTCCTCGGCGTGGTGGACCTCGGGGTCGGGGTGGAGCGGGTTGCCGTTGCAGTTGAGCGCGGTCAGCTCGACGCCGTACCGCTCGAAGGTCGCGAGGTACGCCGCGCGCGCGTCGGCGCTCTCGAGCAGCTGCTCGACGGGCAGGTGGGGCGTGCCGATGAACCCGCCAGCGTTGATCTCGACGGAGTCGAGGCCGAGGCCGGTGAGGATCTCGAGGGTCTCCTCCAGGGTGCGGTCGTGCAGGCAGGCGGTGTAGGCGCCGAGCTTCATGTGTCGTGTGTCCGTTCGCGATGTTGGGTGGTGGTCGGGTCAGGCGAGGGTGACGGACTGGCCGTCGTGGGTGGCGGACTGCGTGACCGCGGCGAGGATCTCCAGGTTGTGCAGGCCGTGCGTCAGCGAGGGGACGGTGGGCAGCTTGCCGAGGCCGGCAACCTGGTCGAGGAAGGCGCGGGCCTGCCAGGCGAAGAGGTCGTTCTGCCCGTAGCCGACGGAGGGGAAGTCCATCGGGATGCCGCGGGTGATGCCCGGGTGTTGCGGGCCGATCAGGACCTCCCTGTAGCCGTTGGTCTTCCCGTCGGGTCCCTGGTCGGCGAAGGTGAACACCCCAGGGTGGTTGAGGTCGAACGAGGCCGCGCCGGTGGCCCCGAAGAGCTCGAAGCCGAGCCCGTTGGGCAGCCCGTGGTGCACTCGTGAGATGGAGAACGTGCCGACGGCGCCGTTCTCGAACGTCGCGGTGAACGTGGCGATGTCCTCGTTGTCGACCGGCTCCATCTGGTCGCTCACGGCCCCGGCCGCGTGGCCGACCGTCGCCCCCAGCGGAACCGCTCGCTCGGTGGTGAACGTCTGGAACACCGCGCCGGAGACGGTGCGGATCGGGCCGCAGAGGTACTCGCCGAGGTCGATCATGTGCGAGCCGATGTCGGCCAGCGCGCCGGTGCCGGGCCCGCCTTGGTAGCGCCAGCTGATCGGGTTGTCCGGAGATTGCGCGTAGTCGCACCAGTAGTGCCCGTTGAAGTGGCGTACGTCGCCGATCGAGCCGAGCTGGACCTGCTCGCGGATGGCATTGATGCCGGGGGTCTGGCGGAAGGAGAAGCCCACGCCGGACTGTGAGGTGGCGGCCTCGGCCGCGGCGACCATCGCTTTAGCGTCCTCGACCGAGGGTGCCAGCGGCTTCTCGACCAGGACGTGCTTGCCCGCGGCGAGCAGCGCCTCGGCGACCGGTCGGTGGAGGTCGTTGGCGATCGCGACCGAGACGACGTCGATGTCGGGGGCGTCGACGATCTGCTCCCAGCTGGCCACCGCCCGCTGGTAGCCGAACCGTCGGGCCGCGTCGGTGGCGAACGGCTCGTGCGCGTCGGCGATGGCGACGAGGTTGATGGTCGGCAGCTCGAGGTCGTAGAGCTGGGTGGCGGCCCGGTAGCCGGCGGCGTGGGCACGACCCACCATGCCGGCGCCGATCACGGCGACGCCGAGGGTCTTCTGGTCTGTCATCACTGTCCTTGGGTTGGTGGGGAGATGGGCAGCACGTCAGTGCGTGCTGGCCTGGGTGGTCTGTGCGTCGTGGCTCTCCTGGTGCTCGGCGAGCTCCGCCTCGAGCTCGGCCATCGCCTCGCCGCCGGCCATCAGGTCGGTGATCTCCTCGCGGGAGCGCTCGCCCTTGCGGAAGTCGTCGGCCAGGGCACCGCGGATCAGTACGGCGAAGTGGTCGCCGACGGTCATCGCGTGGGTGACGTTGTGGGTGACGAGGACGACGGCGATGCCCTTCTTGCGGGCCTGCATGATGATCCGCAGGACGTGGGCGGCCTCCTTGACGCCGAGCGCGGCCGTGGGCTCGTCGAGGATGAGGACGCTGGCGCCGAAGTAGACCGCCCGCCCGATGGCGAGCGCCTGGCGCTCGCCGCCGGAGAGGCCGCCGACGAGCCGACTGCCGTCGGTGACCCTGGTGATCCCTAGTCCCTGCATCTCGCGGACCGCGATCTCACCGGCGAGCCTGGTGTCGAGCCTCTTGAACGGACCCCAGCCCTTGGTGGGCTCGGCACCGACGAAGAACGATCGCCCGATGCTCATCAGCGGGAAGGTGCCGCCGACCTGGTGCACACACGCGATGCCGTGGTCGCTGGCGTCGCGCGGGCTGCGGAAGACCACCTCGCGACCCTCGACCTCCATCCGGCCCGAGGTCGGTTCGTGGAAACCGGAGAGCACCTTGATCAGGGTCGACTTGCCGGCGCCGTTGTCGCCGAGCAGGCACAGGACCTCGCCGGCCCGGATCTCAAGATTGATGTCGGTGAGGACGTCCGTCGTACCGAAGCTCTTGCAGGTGTCGGTGAGCTTGAGCAGTGGTGGGTTCATGCCGCTGTGCCCTTCTTCTTGCGCGGCCCGGCGGACAGGGCCATTCGACGGAAGGTGTTGTTCATCAGGACGGCGATGAGGAGCAGGGTCCCGAGGAAGAAGCTCGCCCAGTCCGGGTTCCAGCCGGTGTAGTAGATGCCCTGGCCGACGATGGAGAAGGTCAGGGTGCCGAACAGGACGCCGACCACCGAGCCGTAGCCGCCGGTGAGCAGGACCCCGCCGATGACCACGGCGATGATCGAGTTGAAGACGAACGCCTGGCCGTTAGCCACCTGGGCGCTGTTGTAGAGGATCGTCTGGATCACCCCTACGAGGGCGGCGCCGAGCCCGCTGCCCATGAAGAGTGCGATCTTGACCCGGTGGGTGGGGATGCCCGTGGCCCGCGCGCTGATCAGGTCGCCACCGACGGCGTAGATCCAGTTGCCGTACTTCGACAGGTGCAGGATGAAGCCGACCACGACCAGCACGCCGAGCCACCAGAAGATGGCCGTCTCGAACTTGTCGTCGACGTAGCTGCCGAAGACCGTCTTGGCCCAGCCGTCGGTCACGATGGCGACGCTGGTCGAGCCGGTGATCAGGCGGGTGGCGCCCAGGGCTAGTCCGGCGAGCCCGAAGTTGGTCGCGAGCGTGACCACGAAGGAAGGCACCTGGGTGCGGGTCACGATGAGCCCGTTGAGGAAGCCGGTCAGGGCACCCAGCGCCAGGGCGGCGACGATGCCGACCAGGATCGGGTAGCCCTCGTAGCCGGAGATGATCGCCAGGGTCATCGAGCTCGATGCCAGGATCGAGCCGACCGAGAGGTCCAGCTCGCCCGCGATCATCAGCAACCCGACCGGGACGGCGATGATGCCGAGCTCGGCCGCTGGGTTGAGCCAGGTCGCGGTGCCGTTCGCCGCGATGAACTTGCTGCCACCGAAGACCGCGAAGAAGACGAAGACTCCGACGGTGCCGATCAGGGCCCCGGTCTCGGGTCGTTTGAGCAGATCACCCGCGGAGGGACGGCGGACGACGGGGCGCGATGCTGTCACCGGGTCTGCCGGGGATGCCGCCTGGACGGACATGGTTGCTACCACCTTCGGTGCTGTGTTGGGCGCTGCGCTCAGGAGAGTCGGGGTCGGGGTTCTGAGTGGAGTGCCGGGGCGGACGCGAGGCGTAGGACGCCCGCCCCGGCGGGTTCAGCGGACTCCGGCCTTGGCTCCCGCGATCGCGGTGTCGACGTTGTCCGCGCTGATGACGGCCGGCCCGGTCAGGGTCGGCTTGGTGGGCAGCTCGAGGCCCCACTCGATGTAGCCGTAGAGCATCGACACCGCCAGGAAGCCCTGCAGGTAGGGCTGCTGGTCGATGGAGAAGAGCTGGTCGCCGCTCTTGATCCGGCTCAGCTGGGTGTCGTCCATGTCGAAGGTGCCGAGCTTGACCTTGTCCTTCACGCCGGCCTGCTCGATCGCGCTCGCCGCTGCGTTGGCGTCGGCGGTGCTGATGGTCACGACGCCGTCGATGCTGTCGTCCTGGAGCAGCGCCGCCTTGATGGCCTGCGAGACGGCGGTCGGGTCACCGAACTTCGACGACGGCAGCGGCAGCTGGGTGCTCTTACCTCCGGACTCCGCAATCCCGTCCGCGATGCCCTGGCAGCGTGCCTCGGTGTTCGAGGCGCCGGGGAGCGTGTTGACACACAGGACGTTGCTCTCGCCGTCGTCTCCGAAGAACTCGCCGCCGGCCTTGCCCGCGGTCGCCTCGTCGCTGCCGTAGTAGTTCAGGGCGCCGAGGCTGTCAGCGGCCTCGATGCCGCCGGCGTTGTAGATCACCAGGGGTGTGCCGCCGTCGACGACCTTCTTGAACGAGGCATCCTCGGCCTCGGGCACCCAGTCCGGGCCGACGACTCCATCGGCGCCCTGGCTGAGCGCGGTGTCGATCAGCTTGGCCGCGTCCGGGCCGAGGTTGTCGTAGTCCTTGGGCCCGAGCCAGACGACCTTGCCGCCGGCCGCCTCGACGACCTTCCCCGCGTCGTCGGCACCGCGCTTGACCTTCGACCAGAACGGGTCGTCGGCCTTGCCGCCAACCACGTAGATCACGGGTCCGTCTCCAGACGCCGTGCTCCCCTTGTCGTCGGTCTTGTCGTTGTTGTTGCCGCAAGCGGCGATGAGCAGGACGGTGCTGAGCACGGCGGCGAACGCAACCGGCCGGCGGATCCTGCTCCGAGTGGACGTGAGTGACACGGATCTGATGCCTTTCGCGAGGCCCGTCTGCGTCCGAGGCGCCGGGGCTGTGGATCGAGCCGCTGGTGTGGCTCCCGTCACAGAATTGAGGTGTGAACAGATGAATGTCAAGACATTCTCAGTATTTTTCTAGAGCGCTCTAGGTGCTCGGCTAGAGCGCTCTAGGCTTACGATCGCTAGATCGCTCTAGAGTGAGTGGACCAAGCGCCCGTGAGCCGTCGGCGCTACGGGGTCCGCGGCATCTAGGCTGCGAGTCGATGCGAGGAGGGACGCTGATGAGCACAGGCACCACCGGCCCGGGGGGCACTCGCCGCACCACGCTCGCGGATGTCGCCCGGCACGCTGGAGTGTCGGTCGCGCTCGCTTCCATCGTGATGCGCGAGGCGCCCGGGGCCAGCGACCTGAGCCGCGAGCGGGTGCTCTCCTCCGCCAGGGCGCTCGGCTACCGGCCCGACGTACGCGCCCGATCCCTGGCCAGCCTGAAGGCGCACGTGATCGGCGTCCTGTTCGGCCAGGCCGGACGCTTCCACATGGAGCTGATCGGCGGGCTCTACGACGCCGCCGAGGAGCGCGGCTGGGACCTCGTGCTGAGCGCTCTGACTCCCCATCGCGACGAGGGCAAGGCACTGCAGTCCCTCGGGGACTTCCGGTTCGACGCCTTGGTCATGCTCGGGCCGGCTGTGGCCAAGCCGAGCCTGGCCGGCGAGCTGCCGGTCGTGGTGGTCGGCTGGCACGTCGACCATCCCGAGGTCGACGTCGTCCGCACCTCCGACGAGCACGGACTCGAGCTGGCGGTGGCGCACCTGGTCTCCCTCGGCCACCGCGACATCGCCCACCTGCAGGGCGGCACCGGCCTGGTCGCCCTGGCCCGGCGCGAGGCCTATCTCGCAGCCATGCGTCGACACCGGCTCAGCGCGCACATCGACGTGATCGAGTGCGAGGGCGAGGACCAGCTCGACGGGCAGCGCGCCGCGCGCGCGCTGCTGGATCGCGACCGGCCGCTGCCCACCGGCATCACCGCCTTCAACGACGACATCGCGGCGGCCACCGTGTCGGTGCTCGGGCAGCAGGGCATCGACGTGCCCGGCCGGGTCTCGGTGGTCGGCTTCGACGACGGCGTGCTCGCCGCGACCCCGGGACTCGAGCTGACCAGCGTCCGCCAGGAGCCACTCGAGCTCGCCCGATATGCAGTCGACCGGGTCATCGCTCGCACCTCCAACGGCCAGGTCGCCGACCGCGAGGTGGTCCTACAGCCCACACTCACCGTGCGGACCACCACCGGCCCGGCACCGGTTCGCTAGCCGGTGTTCGAGGGATTCTCGCTCGTCGTCTGGGTCGTACTCGCCGTGGCAGCCGGGTGCGTCGGCTTCGCCAAGACGGCGATCGGTGGCATCGGCATGGTCGCCGTGGCGCTGTTCGCCGTGGTGCTGCCCGCGCGAGAGTCGACGGGGGCCCTGCTCCCCCTGCTCATCGCCGGCGACGTGGTCGCCGTGGCGGCCTACCGACGGCACGGGTCCTGGCGCACCGTCCTCGCGCTCCTGCCGGGAGTCGTCCCCGGTCTGGTCGTCGGCGCCCTGTTCCTTGCGGCCGTCGGCGACAAGACCCTCCAGTTGGTCCTCGGCGCCACCCTGTTACTGCTCAGCGTCTGGCAACTCGTCCTGCGGATACGCGCCCGACGCACCCGGGATGACGACGCGGCACCCGGCCCTTCGGCCTCCCGGCCGGTGGCCATAGCCGCCGGCGCCGGCGCCGGCTTCGCAACCATGACCGCGAACGCCGCGGGGCCGGTGATGACCCTCTACCTGGTGATGGCCGGGCTGCCGAAGCTGCAGATGCTCGGCACCGGCGCCTGGTTCTTCCTAGTCGTCAACCTCATGAAGGTCCCGTTCAGCGCCTCCCTGAAGCTCATCGACCCCCCGAGCCTCCTCCTCGACCTTGCGCTCACCCCGGCCATGCTGGTCGGCGCAGCAGCCGGGTGGCTGCTCGTGCGCCGGCTTCACCAGCAGCAGTTCGAGGTCGCAGCTCTCGGCCTCGCAGCGGTGTCTGCCGCACTCCTTCTGGCCACGGCATAGGACGCGAGGTGCCTGACGAGGCCAAACTAAAGAAGGGCGGGGTCAGAAGCTCAGATCAGGTAGGGGAGGATCCGCCGCGCCGGGCCATGACCAGTGCCCCACCTCGTTCTGCGGGCCAACCCAACTCGACCCCGCGAACGCCACCCAAGAGCCGACCCCAATCTGACCTGGGCAAGCCCATCCGATCCACGGCAACCGAATCCTCTGGTCGGTCGCCGAAACCCTCGACATAGCGCTAAGTGATCTCGTGAAGGTTCAAGACAACTCGACACCCCTCAG
>Ga0268264_10000474_pt1 | contig 54105 bp, 49 predicted proteins | sample KBSSwiS32_FD_190357 | JGI IMG/M metagenome (GOLD analysis project Ga0268264, IMG submission 190357) | Switchgrass rhizosphere microbial communities from Kellogg Biological Station, Michigan, USA - KBS Switchgrass S3-2 (SPAdes) (version 2) | ecosystem: Host-associated > Plants > Roots >... | reverse complement strand
AGCTCTGCCGCTGACGGCAATACGATAGTGCTCTCCAACCCCTCGCGCAGCTGGCCGAGCCTGCGCCAGTTGGCCATCTCCACGCTGAATGCGCGTTCGCAATCCGGATCGCTCCGCCAAATTTTGTAGCGCGCCATCTCGCGTTCGGTCATTTCGCCGGAAGTGAGCCGTACGACCCAACGTCGCGCTGCATCCGTCACTGAGGGGTCAAGATCGTCGATGCGGCCCATTCAGAAATCCGGTCAGGCCAGAACAACCGCCAGCCTATAATTCCTAGGGCGAAATCGCAGACCGTTTGCCTAACCGTTGATTATGGAAAAAACTTATTAGCCGCCGTTGAGAGCGTCGCCAAGCGCCGCGAGCGCGCGACGAAGATGTTTTTCAACGGTCGTGCGCGACACCCCAAGACGAACGGCTATTTCCCGGATGGGCACGTTTTCCATGCGATTGAGGTAGAAGATCGTCTTTGTCGGTTCCGAAAGTGCTTCAGCCCGCGCCAGCACGCGGTTGAGCTCGTCCTTGGCGATTGCCGCCTCGTCGAGAGGCATGACATAGTCGACGCCCCAGACAATGCTTTCAATCTCGGCCTGCAGGCGCTTACGCCGAGCCTCAACCCTTCCCTCATCGAATGCGACATTCTTCGCGAGATAGAAAAGGAATGCGTTTTTATCGTGGATTGGCGGTTCATCCTGGACGCGCTGTACGCGTATCCAGAGAGCATGGAGCGTGTCCTCAAGGCTGTCCCGGTCGACGAGCCGCGAAAAGAATCGCTTTAGCGATCGCTCTTCCGCGAACATCAGTCGACTTAAGGCTGCAGCATTTGTCGGCACCGGATAAGCCCCTAACCATTTTGGCCACATAATCCAGATGCGAACGATTTGCAATAAGGAACAATCCGCCTCTTATGCGGATTTCTCAAGGATTCCCACGAACTTGGCCATATCTTGCTTTCTGATGCGCCGGACGTGACCCGTTTTCGATCACGCCTCGGTGCCCGATATGCCCTCCTCGCGACTCGCATGCGCCGGAAGCATGGCATCGCGGATGTCGGCGACATTCCAATTGATGATGAAGTCGATGAGCGCGAGCTCTAGCCGCTTCAGGTCGCCCAGCAGCAGGTGTGGCGGATAGTGGCGACCGTGAATCACGAACAGGATCGGGATCATCAGCACCAAGGGAGAGATTTTAAGAACATCGAAGCAGTCGAGGTGTGCTTCCAAGCGTACCTTGGGCGACCCGCCTTCCATCTGGCGTATCCAAGCGGAACCAAGCCCTGCCCGTTGGCCAAGCTGAACCTGGCTCATACCTCTATTTCGACGCTCCTGTTCGACCCTACGGCCGGACACGAGTTTCACTTCTGATAGATAGGACGGACTTGAGGCCGTTTCTTCCCGTGCTAGCGCCATCTCCTACTCCTGAGGCAGCATTCGCCCGCCACGGCCAGCTCGAACAATGAAAATCATGTAAGATACATGACAGGTCAACGAGAGAAGTGGCCAATTTAGCCCTATTGTCTCGAGAGCTTAGCCCGCATCTGTTCAGCTTGTCCTAAGCGAGCGCTGCGTCTTCGACAGCTTTAGGCATGCACCTGCTTCATCAAGCATGGTCTGGTAAGCCGTCACGACCTCGTTGGTCTGGGCCGTCCGAAAGCGTTTGAGCGCGACAAGGCAAAGCTGGTGAGCAATGATGGAATGGCGGTTTTCCGGCACTTCCTGTTTGATACGGCCGACGGTCTGGCGGATCAGTTCCGCCAACATGACGGGCGCGCCGACAAAGCAGGCACGCGGCCCAAGCAGACCAGCCTGCTTCAACGTGGCGAGGTCGTCGACGATCAGGACGGCATCAATATCCCGTAGATGGAAGAGCGCGGAATAAAGCGTTTGACCGTAGGGCAGAAGTTCATTCGTGAGCTGGCAAAGACGCGAATGACACTCCAGAAAGAGTGTGATGCCGGCAGGCGACATCTTGAGCTCGTAAGTTCTCGATGGCCCAGACACGGTGTGATTCGCCCCCTTCTTGCTTTTCCGACCCGTTGGACACGCGACTCCGGCTTCGATGGGGACCAATCATAGCGCGTAAAGTGAGCAAATGCGCATTTCAGTAGCGATCCGGTTCCGAGGGGATCCCGATCCGCACGACAGTATCTACCCGATTGCCGACCATCGGTGAAATACATCATCAGAACCCCACAGCCGCTTCGCTGCCGCTCAAACATCATGAGCACCGGGCGAAGGGCATCAGAACCAAACACAAGGGGGCATCCCGATGCGACATCATGGCGCACTAGCGCTTTGCGGCCTGGTGGCCAGCGCGATCAGTTCAAGCGCTCCGGCCATCGCCAAAAACTCGACCCGTGCTTCGAACCCGCTGCCGCCGGCGACCCATCTGATCGTCGCAGAGCAGACCGACGGCTTCGTTATCAAGGCAAACTCCAACGGCTTCCCCTGCACGGCGACCACGCCTGAGCCGGCCGTCCGGCTGGGAAGCAGCGTCCGCTTCGATCCCCGGATCGCACCCACGCTTCCCACCATGCTCATCACAGAGGAGGTTCGAAATGTCCCGCTTCACTGATTTCTTCCGGTATAATGGGCCGCTCTTGCCGGTCGCATTGGCGCTGTTCGCCACACCGGTGATCGCCCGGGCTCAGGTCGCAGACTCCCCCGCGCAAGGCGAGGCGATCTCAGACACCATTCTCCTGTCGAAGGCAGCCGCGGATGCACAGCGCCAGCTGAAGCAGACCTTCACCAACCTGCAGTTCGAGGAATTTGGTCCTGCCCCGGTAAAGGGTCCGCTGTATCAGGCGATCGCCGGCGGCCGCGTCGTCTATTACGCCCCTCAGAGCGAGCACATCCTCTTTGCCGCGGTCTACGATCGCAACGGCAAAAATGTCACCGCGCTGGCCCAGGATGAAAGTGCACGCAAACATCTCGCTGCCGTCGATCCGAAGGACGCGCTCGTGATCGGGCAGCCCGGTGCTCCAACGATCATCGAGTTCACGGATCCGGACTGTCCCTATTGCCGAGCGCTTGATCATTTCTGGGCCGCGAAGGCCGCCGAGGGCAAACCGGTGCGCCGCCTCGTCTATTTCGTGTCGGGTATCCACGAGCAGGCGGCAGCCAAGGCTGAGCACATCCTGTGCGCGCCCGATCCTGAGGCGACGTTCAAGGCGATCTATGGCGGCGCCGCCCCAGAGCAGCTCCATAAGTGCGCGACCGGGCAACGCAAGGTCGAGGCCGATGCCGCATTGGTCCGCAAGATCGGTGTGAGCGGCACACCCACCCTGATCGCGAACGGGAAACTCATCTCCGGTTTTCAACAGGCAGAGCTCGAGGCCATTCTCGAGGAGGCCCACAAGTCCGGCGCGAAACAGGCCAACAGCGGAGGTCGGTAGACCACGCGCAATCAATTTTGGCGGCCGTCCGCCGCGCGCTGTCAGAGCGCGCCCGCGGACGGACCGGAATGCCGGTGGTCGAGGGCCTCAAGGAGCCGTCCGACACGACCTTCGGCCGCCAACGAGCATCCTCGGTGTCGGCAGGCATCTCTCGGACGGCTCCGATTTGAACGGAGCACACTGATGATGAAGATAATCGGACGGCGAACCGTCTCTTTCGCCAGCGCCGGCGTACCGCTCCTCGCGGCCTTCGCGCTCGCCAGCGGTGGCGCGCACGCCTTCACGGCCCCGGCCGCGGGCGACCTTGGCTACGACATCTACGACATCGTCGTGAACAAGGGCGTGAAGGGCCCTCTCGGCTTCGTCGGCGGCGTCGCTGCCTTTCTGTTCGGTGTGAGCCGCCTCTTCTCGAACGTCATGGTCGGCATCCCGACCATCGTCGCGGCGGTCTGCCTGATCAAGTCCGACACGATCCTCCAGACCTTCGGGATGGTGATCTGACCGGCTCGGCCGGTCCGGGTCGCCCCGAGCGCCCCGGCTTGGCCTCCCGAACCCGGAACCGATGGGCGGATCCGGGACAACCCCCACCCCTGGTGGGGTGATGAAGCAGGAGGAGAAGGACGTTGGACGAGCGCCTGCCCCAGTATCTTCATCGGCCGGTCCAGATTCTCTGGTTTGGGTCCGACGAGTTCATACTGGTCCTGTCGACCATCTTCGTCGCGGTCATCGTCGGCGGTGTGATCGGCTGGACGCTCATCGGCGCTCTTCTCCTCTTCATACCGTGGAAGCGGACCAAGCCACGCGGCTTTCTGCCCCACCTCGCCTGGCGCTGGGGCCTCTTGTCCTTCCGCCACTATCCGGGTCCGACCCAGACCCGCTTTTACGAGTGAGCCGATCGATGTCGTTCCTCAGGCGCCGCACCGGGCCAGCTGCCGATCCGCTGATCGGCAAGCCGCCAAGCTTTGGTATCCACCGTTATCTGCAGGGGTCTTCGAATCTGTTCGAGGAAAACCGCCTGCTGAAGTTCGCCATTGTCGGCCTGTTCGGCATCACGGCTGTCCTGGGCGCTGTCGTCTACTCGTCCGACCAGAACCGGCGCACTGTGGTGGTCCCCTTCGGCGCCAGCGGTGATCTCTATGTCACCGGCTCTAAACCCTCGACGTCTTACCTGCGCACGATGACGCGTAACATCGTCACGCTGTCCGGAACCTATTCGTCCTATTCGGCGGATCGCCAGTTCCAGGAACTGCTCTCGATCGTCCATCCCTCCGCGTACAACAGCATGCGGGACACGCTGAACGCGATCCTCGACGAGCTCGCGAACAATCCGACCCTGTCGATTGCGACCTACATCCGCCCCGATCAGCCGGTCACCTGGACCGACACGGAGATCGTGGTGCCCGTCGAGAAGGTCCGCGTCATCGGCGGGGTCATCCGCAAATTCCGTGGCAATCTGCGCATTGGCTACGCCGTCGAGAACGGCCGCTTCTGGCTGACCCGTCTATCCGAGGAGAACTTCGATGCCGAGCTTCGGTAGTCGGCGCCGCGCGCTGGCAATCCTAGCCCTCTTTGCCAGCGCGAGCCCTGCGATGGCACAGGGGATAACCGCCCTGCCCGATCAGACTAGCACGATCCGGTTGTCAAACCGAGACGTCAACCACATCATCTGTGTCGGCGGCGAAATTGAGGATGTCAAATTCTCGTCCGAGAAGGCGATCACAGTCGAAAAGGGCGGCTCGGACGCCTGGATCAAGTTTCTGGTCAAGGAAACCGACGACGCAGGGCAAGTTACCCGCGCGTTCGTGACAACGCCTTCAGAATTTTTCGTCTCGTGCAACGGCGCGATCTACCCGCTTTATGCCGAGCCGTCCGATATTCCGGCACAGACCGTCACGCTTGTCCCTGGCGCCGCGCAACGCGCCCGCGCCAATGACGATCTGCTCGGTCCGCTGGTCGAGGAAGAGCGCGCGGTTTCGATCACGCTGGCGATGCTGCAGGATCGCATTCCCGCCAGCTTTTCCCAGATCGCGCCCCAGGCTGGCGATCTGACCATCGCTGCGCTCCCCGCCGCCCACATCAGTGAGCGACGGCGGGTCGAGATCGAAGGTTCAGGGCTCTCGGCTTCCGAATACCGCGTCGAGGCGACCGCTGACGCCACCATCGATGAGCGGATCTTCCTCGAACGCACCTTCGGCAGCCGCATCTTCGCGGTCAGCGCCGACCGCCTGACCCTCAAGGCCGGCGAGACGGCCCGTCTGATCGTCGTGCGTCGGGGAGCTGTCCAATGAACGATCCTATGGATCCGATGATCGATCGTCCGGAAGCTGGCGGCGACAGCGCCCCGACACGGCAAGGCTACCAGGCGCATCTCGCGCGCGCCGCTGTCGCCGACGGCGCTGACGAGCCCGGCCGCGGGCCTGCGCTGCTCGATCTCAAGACGCGGTGGGCCGCGCTCAGCGCCCGCCAGAAGCTGCGTGCCAAGCAACTCGGCGTCGCCGCGTCGGTCGCCGTGCTCGGCTACGGCCTTTACACGGCGTCAAGCGGGTCGAACGACCAGCCCCAGACCGCGCCTGCCGCCTCCAAACTGGACATGGGAGCAGGATTGCGGGGTGACAGTCTGGAGACCAAACTTCGGGGCGACCTGAAGAAGGTGCTCGACGGACAGAACCTTCTCGGCGATCGCGTCACGGCGATCGAGGAGGGCAAGGTCGTGCCCGGGGCGAAGACCACCGGGAACGATGGCGGCGAGTTGCCGTCGGCCCTTCCCGGCGCGACGCCGGCTTTCCCACCCTCGCCTGATCAGGCCGACCTCGACAGTGCCGGTGGCGCGCTCCCTGCGCCGCCCACGCCCCCGACGCCTCCTCCGGCTCCGCCCGCACCGCCTGTCGAGAAGACCGTCGGGTCGATCGGCGCGGCTACGAGCGCGATCGCGCCTGCGGCGGCAGGCGGCGTTGGCGCGGCGGCACCTGGCGCCAAAAAAAAGAGCAGGACGATCTATTTACCGCCTGGTTTCATGAAAGCGCGGCTGCTGACGGGCATCGACGCTCTGGCCAGCCGGGACGCGACGTCCAATCCCGAACCGCTGATCGCTCGGGTTCAGGCACCGGCCGTGCTCCCGAATGACGTCAAAGCGAACCTCTCTGGCTGCTTCGTCATCGGCAATGCCACCGGGAGCCTCGCGAAGGAACGGGTCGAGATCCAGCTCGTGTCCCTGTCGTGCGTCGACTTCGACGAACGCTCGGTCGTCGATCAGCCGATCAAGGGCTTCTTCGTCGACACGGATGGCAAGAAGGGACTCTCCGGCAAGGTCGTCACCCGCGCCGGCGCCACGCTCGCGCGCGCGTTCATCGCCGGGACCATTTCAGGTATCGGCCAGACCGTCGAGAACACCTTTGGTGACACCTCGACTTCAGCGCTCGGCACGGTGCGGACGCTGGATGCTGGTGACGCTGCAAAGTCCGGCATTGCCGGCGGTCTCTCCAAATCCTCGGACAAGCTCACTGACTTCTATCTCGATCTCGCCCGCCAGGCGGGTCCGATCGTCGAAGTCGGCGCGGCGAAGGACGTCGTCGTCGTGATCCAGGAGGGCGTGACCCTCGAAATAAAGCCGACCGCGGGATCGAAATTCTGATGCCGCGCGCCCCCTCCCCGATCGGAGCCAACCCTATGCTCAAGCATCCCTCGGCGCGCGCGATCGCGCGGCTGACCTCCGCTGGCATCGCCGCATCCCTGCTGGCCGGCTGCGCCACCGTGGGCTCGATGATGTCGCCCTACAGCGAGAAATTCAGTTGCAAGAATAGCGATCACGGGCAGTGCATCCATCCCGACAAAGCCTATGCGGATGCGGTCGCCGGGGTCGCGTCCCGCTCCGATCCCGCTGTCACAAACGACAAGAAACTCCTCAGGGACCAAAGACCTGGTTCCAGGCAGGATCGCACTTCCCGCGCAGGGAGCGGGCCGGCTCCTTATCTCGGCTATCGCGATAGCGTGTATCGCGAGCTGCAGGGGCTCTTGGATGCCCCGGTGACCCCGATGCTGCGGCCAGGCCGCACGGTTCGGACGCTAATCCTTCCTTACGCCGATCGTGAACGGCCCGACCGGCTCTATATGCCGCGCTACGTCTATTCGATCCTCGAGCGGCCCCAGTGGGTGGTCGGCGATTATCTCGTAAATCCCGCCGCCCCCGCCGCGCGCGCGCCAGTCTTGGAACAGGTCCGTGAGAGGTCGCCGGTCGACGGGGCGGTCGAGGGCGATCCCGCCGACGTGCCCGCCGCTCCCGAGGAGGTACGCCCGTGAAGCTCGGCGCTCATCATGGCGGCGGCCTGACCTTCGCCGCGCTCCAGCGGACGGTCGCGCGCGACGCCTATTCGGATTTCCTGCCGCTGGTGGCCTGGGACCACGAGGAAGAGGCTTTCCTGTGCATCGACGATGGCTGGGGCCATGCGTGGGAGTTGGTCCCTTCGGCCTACATGTTCGCCCACGTCCATCAGGCGCTGCTCGGTCTCCTCAACATCAATTTCCCCGAAGGCACGGTCCTTCAGCTCCATAGCTTCGCCGATCCGCTGATCGATCCTGCGCTCGACGCCTTCCTCGATATGAAGACGCGCAGTGACCCGCTCATCCAGGCGTCGGCGCGCCGCACTGCTGAATATCTCCGGAAAGGAACGGCGGGGCTGCCGGCCCTGCATGGCATTCCGGTTCGCGACTTTCGCGTCTTTCTGTCGATCAAGACCCGCGTCCAGCTAGGCCAGGATCTTCGGCGGCAGGTTGAGGAACAGCTCGCCAAGCTCGGCATTCGACGCCTGGTGCCCGAAGAGTTGATCGGTTTCTACCGCCGCATCTTCAACGGCATCTTCGCGGATGCGGCCGGTGTATTCGCTGATGGAGCTGACGGCCAGCCCGTCCCGCCCTTGCGCAAGCAGATCATCGACGCCGGCCCCGATCTCGTGTTCGAAGGCGCCGAAGTCTTTCTCGGCGATCAGGTCGCGCGTTGTTTGACGCCCCGGGCGCCGGCGCGCCGTATCACCGCGGAGCGCGCCAACCGGCTGCTCGGCGGTATGCGAGGCTCGGCCGAGGATAGCGATCAGATCGGGGGTCCCTTTCTCTTCACGCTGAACATCCTTTTCGACCACAGCCAGTTTGAGATCCACAAGCGTGCGCAGATCCTCTCTGCTCAAAAGGCGGCCGGCAGCTTCGCCGTGGAGGTCGGCAAGCAGATCGAAGAGATCGGCTGGGTGCTCGATGAAGCCGGCAGCAGCCGGTTCATCTCGGTCATACCGATGATGTGGGTGTTCGGGCGCAACCGGCCTCAGGCGCGCGAGATGGCGGCACGCGCCAAGCGGCTCTGGGAAAGCGAGCCACTGCCCTGGATGATGCAGGAGGAAAGCTACCTCAATCCCATCCTGCTTCCGATGAGCCTGCCCTTCGGACTCTACCCGGAGAAACGGACGATCCGCATGCTCGAGCGGGACTTCCGGATGCCGGTGAAGGCGGCGGTGCTGCTCTCCCCCGTGCAGACCGACTTCCGCGGCGGCGGCCGCCCCGCGCTCCTCTATACGGGCCGGAAGGGCCAGTTGATCACGCTCGATCTCTTCGATCCCCGCATCAACAATTATAACTTCATCGTTTCGGCGGAGAGCGGTGCTGGCAAAAGCTTCCTGCTGAACAACCTTTGCCAGCAATATTACGCTCAAAACGCGCTGATCCGCATCATCGATATCGGCGGCAGCTACCGCAAGCTCTGCACACTCTGTTCGGGTCGCTACATCGACATCGGCGAAGAGCAGCTCGTCCTCAACCCGTTCGACATGGGCTTCGCGCTCGACGGCGACGATCGCCAGTCGGCGATCTCTATGGCGGTGGCCATCGTTGCCGAGATGGCAAACGCCGCGACACGAAAGGGTGTGTCGACGTCGGAGTGGAACCTCCTGAAGTCGGCTGTACAGTGGACTATAGACTCTGGTCGCGCCGAGCTCGGCATCGATGCTGTGCGCGAGTGGCTCGGCGCCTATCCCGCGAACGCCGCCACCGACCTCGACCGGGTCGAGCATCTCGTGCCGGCCGCGCGCGAACTCGCTTTCAACCTTCGCGATTTCGGATCTGACGGCGCCTACGGCCACTATTTCAACGGTCCCTCGACCTTCGACATATCCAGCGACGAGTTCGTAGTGCTGGAGCTGGAACGCCTGAAGGCGATGCCGGACCTGTTCAACGTCATCGTGATGGTGGTGGTCAATGCCGTCACCCAAGAGCTCTATCTTTCCGCCCGCGACCGTCCGCGCTTCGTGCTGTGCGACGAAGCTGCGCAGTTCATGACCCGCACCGAAGGTCAGGATCTCTCGCGTCTCGCAGAGGCATTCGGCCAGGGCTATCGGCGCGCGCGTAAATATCAGGGCAGCTTCGGCATCGTCCTGCAATCGATGAACGATCTTCTGCTGTTCGAGGGCACCGGCCAGGTTATCCTTGAAAATGCGGCCACCCGTTTCCTGTTGCAGGGTTCGACCTATGACCGCGCGGTCGAGAACAAGATCCTCGATTATTCGGGGTTCGTTCTCGACCTTTTGAAATCGGTTCGGAACAACAAGCCGAACTATAGCGAGGTCTTCATCGACTCCCCGCTTGGACTTGGCATCGCCCGCCTCGTCGTCGATCCATTTTCCTACTGGATCAATACCAGCGCGCCGCAGGAAGTCGCCGCGTTCGAGGCGCTTATCCGGACCGGCCGAAGCCCGCTCGAAGCGGTCTGCGAGCTTGCCAAGGTCGATCCGGCCGAAATCCTCCCAACCGCAAGCAACAAGGAGACGGCGTGATGCTGAAAAGCAAACCCCATCCCGACCAGCTGGCGCTCGGCTTCGGCAAGAATGCCGAGATTGAGAAGATGATCGAAGCGCGCGTCGCCATCCGCGCCGAGGCCGCTGCGATCAGATGGCGCTTCCGGCTCGTGCTTATCGAGACCGTCATGATGTCCAGCCTGGTGATCGCCGCCGGTGTCGCGCTCAATCAGCCGACCGCGCTCGTCCTGCGTGGCGCCGCTATCGTCGGCATCGCCTGTCTCGCGACCGGCCTCATGCTGATCGTGCTGTCGGGTGCGGCCGGCCTGCTCATCTCCAAATTCCGTCGGTGGAGAGCGCGATGAACGAGATCGTGCACTTCCCGGGCGTTGCCCGGATCATCGATGGTGTCGGCCGTCCATGCGAGCTGCGGCGCGAGCCGGGCGAGGCGCTATACGATTATATGAAACGCGTCGCGCAGTCTCGCGAGGTCGAGATCGAGCGGCTTAATCGCGTCGTAGCGATGCTCGGCGAAGCGCAGGATCAGTTCGCCCGGCGCGTCCGGCGGCTCATCTATTTGGAAACGGCGATTGCTCTGGTGAGCATCGGCGTCATCCTGTTCTTCTCCGACCTCGCGCTGCGCGTCCGGACCTGCGCGCTCGTGCTGCTGCCTCTGGCGCTGATCGCGGCAGGCGTTGGTTTTGTCTGTCAGGCTCCGAGGTTCGAGCGCTGGATCGCCGGGCTGCGCCGACGGAGGACGGCATGAGGGGCATTTTTTCGGGCGCCCCCGGGCAGTCGGCGATCCGGCTAGTCGTCGGCACGCACCTGCTCATGCTGGTGCAATCCTGGCTGGTCCTGACCACCGGGGAAGGTCTCGACATCATGCTGCGCATTCTTGTGGGCGGCACTGCGATCATCGCTCTGGTCGGTTTCTTAGCGGCAATTCACGGTGGCTCGGACGCGGATAGACGCGTCTGGTCGTCCCGCGATCGCCGCAAGCCGGGGCGTGTGCGATGATCGCGCGCATCTGCCCCCGGGCCCGCGGCGTCGTCCTGTTTCAGGGCATGGTCTATGGGGGTCTTATCCTTGGCGCGGCGCTGCTCGGCACCGTCGCCAGGGCGGGCACCAGCACGATCGCGCGCACCTGGCCGATCGCGGAGCCCGACGCGATGAGCGAGATCGAGGCCCGCGCCGCTGCGCAGCCGGCGAATCTCGCCAACAGGTTCGGTCCGCGCGAGCGATGGAGCGCCATGCGCTCGGCTTCTCTGGGCCGCGCAACGGTCGATCGCAGCCGCTCGATCGTGCCCTTCTACACGCTGGATCAGGAAATCCGCCTGCCGGACGGCAAGCTCCTGTACCCGAAGGGCTTCACTTTCAATCCGCTAACCTTTGTCTCGCTGCCGCAACGTCTCGTCATCGTCCAGCCAGCCGATCTTGGCTGGGCGCTCAAGACTGCGACGATGACGGATTTCATCCTTCTCGCGGCGGGCGGTCCCAGGGATGCGGACGCGCTGACGCTCGGCGAGCGGCACGGCCGCGCCATCTTCATTCTCGAGCCCCGCATTAAGGAGCGGCTCGGTCTCACCGTGGCCCCGGTCATCGTGCGTCAGGTCGGCCAGAGGCTTGAGCTGACAGAGGTCCGGCTCGACGAGCGTTCGGGGAGGAAAACACAATGAAGCGCCTCAAGCGTCTGGCCGCCGGCAGCACTTTCGCGCTCCTGCTCGCCCTGCTCCCCCCCGCTCCGGCGCACGCGTCCAAATGCGAGACGGGAACGGTCTTCAATCCGATCACCAAGGTCCGGTGGAATTGCATTTTCCCGATCACGATCGGGGGCGTTCGGGTGGGCAGCTTCGACAAGCTCGACAAGGCGCTCGACGCCCAGTCGGCATCGAAACCGCTGTGTGCCTGCAGAAAGGGCGTGACCTTCTGGTTCGGCGTGAAAGTCAGCTTCTGGTCGCCAAGCCGCATGGTCGACGTCGTGACCGAGCCGGGCTGCATGATGGCGCTTGGGGTCGACCTGCTTCCGACCGGCGGCAAGCTCCAGGGCAGTCAGTCGTCGATTTCCGACGGCACGAACACCCGCAAAATGTTCGCGCAAATGCACTATTACATCTCACCGGTCTGGAAGATGCTCGACATGTTCACGGACCTGCCATGCATCGAGGATGACGGCTTCGACGTGGCGATGATCACCGAGGTCCTGCCGACCTGGCAGTCAGGCACGTTGGGAGCGATCATCCAGCCCGAAGGCATATTGTTCGGCAATCCCGCCGCGGGCCTCGCTTGCATGGCCGACAGCGCAGCAGCCGCCGCGGGCAAGGTCATCGATCCGCTGTTCTGGTGCATGGGAAGCTGGGGCGCGACCTACCCGATCGCCGGCGATATTCATTTCGACGACAGTGTCGAAGCATGGGCCGGCCTCGCCGCGCGCGGCACGTTCATGATGGGCAGGCTTGGTGCGCTCACCATCTCTTCGGCGGACGGCTGTTCAATCAAGCCGCAGCCGATCTGGACCAAAAGCCGCTACAAGCTCCAGATCATGGAGCCCGTAAAGGGCGGCAAGTGCGTCAATATCGGGCGGCCCGGCGCGCTCTGGTCATCGGCCAAGCACGCGCCCGGCAAAGACAATGCCCAGTTCATGCTCTTCGAAAAGGTGATCTGCTGCGCGGGGGTTTCCACCCCATGAGCAGGTCACCCACCCCAAGCCTCGCCGACATGCCGGACTTCGCCCGGTCTGCCCGCCACAGCCCTCGTGGCGGTCTGGCGCGCGGTGAGGCCGGAGCGGCGCCGCAAGCCCCCTGCGGCGTCGCTCCACCCCGTCAAGACGGCGGAAGATGTGCCGGTCCGACACCGGGGGCGGCGCCGGTCATTCTCGAAACCGTGATGCCGGCCGCGAATGCGACCCTCGCTGTTTCCGAAGGGCAAGCGATCTTTTGCGTCATCGGCTCTGAATTGCCGCAGCTGCCTGTTGGGACACTGTTCCGGTTTCGGCGCGGTTCGCGCTGCCATCAACCCCTTGGTGCGTCGTCATGAAGCGTATCCCGCTCATTGCCCTGGCAGTGCTCGCCCTGCCCTCGGCAGCCGCCGCCCAGTCGGTGGAAGATCGCGCGCGCGCAGCTGCCGACGCGGCTCGCGCAAAGACCAGTGATAGCGACGCGCTTCAGGAAAACTACGTGACGCCCGGCCTGGCCGGTCAGCCCATCGCTACGATCGACAACAGCCGGACATTCAATCCCAACATCGCCTGCCAGAAGACGGCGACATTGCTCGAGCTCCTGGCGCAACCCTCCTCGACTGGCGATATCGCCACGTTGAAGATATCGCGCGACAAGGATCTCGACGGCACGGTCGACCAGGTGTTGTCCACTCCTGTGCCGGTTTCCGGGATCTGCGCCAATGGCGTGATCGTCTGCCAGCCAGGCAGCTGGAACCAGTGCCACAGCTTCAAATGGGATACCGGCGCGTCTGGTGATCTCAAGCTCAGCGAGGTCGACATGACCGACCTCGCCGGCTGCTACTGCGTCAACAACAGCTGCGGTAGCAACCTCGTGTGGGGCAATATGGCCTCGGTGCTGAAGGATCTCGGCGGCGGCGTCATTGGCGCCCTCACCACCGCCGATCCTCGAGTGGGCATCTCTCAAGCCGTGATCGATGGCCCCGTGATCCGGTATACGGGCGCCCAGACGACGGCGTGTACCTCTTCGCCCGCCATCGGCGCGAAAGCGTATAAGACCAATCCGACTGCGATGCAGGCGGATGCAAGCGCCTCTTCCAGCGCGAGCGCTGTGTTTCAGGCGCTCGCCGCCTCGCCTGCTGGTTCAGGCCATGCGGAGCAGACCCGCAGTTGCACGATCGAGCGAGAGGTGACGCTCAAAGAGGTCAAAGCCGAGGATGTAATTGCCCGCGCCTTTGGCGGCTACGCAACCAACTCCTATTCAGCCGACACCCTCGCCTTCATGATGGGATCGCCGAACGACGACAGCCTCAAAGGCGGCAAGTGCGGCATTTTCGACTTTCGCATGACCCTGCACGTCGGCGACCCCGCCCGGCTCCAGGACGTCCGGCTCGTCTCCTATTTTGCTGATGACTGGGCACAGGTTCGGGTCGATGGTCAGCTCCTTGCGTCCGGCCCGCAAAGCTGGACTGGCATGGGCCTGCCTCCTGGCAACTGCGAGAGGAAAGGTCCGTTCTATGCCCATCCGAACATCGATCTTAAGCCTCTCCTGACAGCAGGCGATCACCAGATCTGGCTACGCGTCGCGGTCGGCGATGAAGGCGAAGCCTTTGCGATGGTCCAGGCAACGGTCGACACGACGTGCGAAACGACCGAGCGGGTTGTGGACCTGTGTTCGGGTTACGCCGGCGATCCGAAATGCCGTCTGGACATGGAAGCCGTAGATGGCGTGACCACCTTCCGGAACGGTGTGAACACCGGCCTCAAGCCGCTTCGCCAAACCCGCATGTTCGGGACCGGCAGCTGCACGACGCAGCTTACCCGCGATTTCTTCGAACGTGAGCGGCGCTACAAATGCGCGGTAGATCTCGGATCGCCCACGCCTCCCGACCTCAGCCGCAGCGCCTACATCATCGATCATTCAACCGAGACGATGCTCGCCGACCGTACCAAATCGGCCGATGGCAGCGTAGCAACCGCCACCCGCCCCTTCGGCATGCCGGATCGCGGTTCGGTCTCGGCGTGCGAGCCCATCTGCAAGACCCGCGCCCCTAAGGCGAATACGGGAACGGCGCCCGATGGTATCGTCGCCGGCAAGCAGAACACGCCGACGGGATGGGACACGTTCTATCACAGCTGCGCGACCGGTTCTTCTGGCGCCAACGTCTGTCCGCTCGGACCGAGCGAGGAATTGATCTCGGCCTGCGGTTGCCTTGACGATTTTCCGGAGGCGGTCGTGATGATGCAGACCGTCCGCCTGGGCGGCGCCGACCTCATCTGCACCTCAGAGGCACGATAATGGGCAGGCTCACGAAATGGCGCATGATTGCGGCGATCGTGGCGGCGCTTCTTGCGCTTTCAGCCATAGGCAGCGGTCCGGCGCATGCAGGCCAGCTCTGCGCCGCGGATCTCAATGGAAATGGCGATGCAGAAGACGCCGGCGAAACGGCAAGCTGCACGGCTATGGCGGGGGGCACCTGGTTGTGCCCCATCCAGCAGACTGCCTGTATCGCCGATCCCCTGGGCGCTTATTCTTGCCCGCTCGGTACCGGCTACGCCTGTCAAACCCCGGTCGGCGGCGGTGCGCCATCCTGTTCGCCCAACACGTGCACGGCGGCGGGGGGCAGCGGCATTGAGGATGAACCCGTAGTCGATGATCCCGGGGCGCCACCGGATGGCCCCGTCGATGCGGACGGCAACTGCGTTGGCTCGATCGAGATTTTTTCCGGCCGGGCGCTTCGCTGTCGCCCGGCTGGCCTCAAAACCACCTTCTCCAACTGCTGCAAGGATAAGGGAAAGATCGTGAAGGATGGTATGGGCTCCTCCGTCTCGTCGATCGGCACCAAGATCGCCGTCGCCAAGGGCGTCTTCACCGGGATGAAGGCGGCCTATACCGCGTTCAAGGCCGGCGCGACAGCGAGCCAGGCCGCCAGTGCCGGCGCCAACGCGATCATCGTTGGGATCGACCCGACCTCGATCGCGATCAGCCTTGCGGTCAATTTCATGATCGAGGTGCTCCTGCAGGGCTGCGACCAGCAGGACATGGAAACCGGCATGCTGCGCGGATCCGGCATGTGCCACGAGATCGGCAGCTATTGCTCGTCAAAGATACTTGGAATCTGCGTCCAGAAATCCCGCGGTCACTGCTGCTTCAACACTAAGCTCGGCCGCATCATCCAGGAACAGGGCCGCCCGCAACTCAAGTCGTTCAATGGCGTAGGTTGGGGGACGGCAAAGAAGCCCTATTGCCGCGGGTTCACGCCCGAGGAGTTTCAGGCGCTCGACTTCAGCAAGATGGATCTCTCCGAATATTATTCGGACATTGAAGCGCGCGCTCAGGCGAACATCCAGATCGATATGAAGGACAAGGTCGATGCCTATATGCAGGCGATCAAGCCTTAGCGCGCGCGCAACTCTGGCGCTGGGGCTGGGGCTTATACTGGTGACGGGAGGCGTCTCCGCCCAGGAGGCGGAGCCGCCGGCCGATGCGAGGACGAAGGCTGCCGGCAAGGGCGATGCCGCAATGGAGCGGCTGCGCACGGCGGTAAAGGCGCGCACGAGCCAATCGCCGGCCGCCGGGCCGCGCGTATTGCCCGCACTGCCGGAAGCGGAGCGGCGGCGTGCCTTTGAGGGGCTGAGCCGACATGTCCAGCCCTCGGCGGAGTTGGAGGCGCGCACCCGTTCGGCGCTTCAAAAAGGCAAGGACGCGGTCGCAGCCGAGCGGGAAGCCATGGCGCTTCGTCTTGGCCAGGCGCTGGGCCTCGATACGCCTGACATGCGGGCGGTCGCCGGCACCGTCGGCGTCGGCCGGCCGAAAGGCACCGTCGCGGTGCTGTTCGTGTCGTCGTCGATACCGGTCCAGATCTTGCGCACCTATGCCGCGCAGCTCGAGCGGGTCGGAGGTGTCCTGGCGTTCCGAGGCATGCCCGGCGGGCTCGGGAAGGTCGGACCCATGGCCAGGCTCTCCGCCGAGATCCTGCGAACAGACCCGGGCTGCAATGGACCCGCCTGCGCAATGCGGAATGTGCAGTTGATCGTCGATCCGCTCGCATTTCGGCAGCATGGCGTGGTGCGTGTGCCTGCGCTCGCGATGATACCAGGAGACCCGACGCAACCCTATTGCGAGCGGGATGATGATAGCCCTCGCGCGGCCCACCTCATCTACGGCGTTGCCGCGCTTTCCGGTTTGCTCGAAGAATATGCCCGCCTCGGCGGCAAGGAGGAGGTACGCGATGCTCAGGCTCGCCTGGAACGCCGGTAAAGCTCTCTGGTCCGAGATCAAGCTGCTGCCACTTCGGGCGGCGGTTGCCCTCGGCAGCGCTGGCCTTGGCCAGCCGCCGCGTCCGGAGCAGTTGTGGAAGGCTTTCGGAATCGTGTTGCCGATCGGCCTCCTGACCTGGTGGGCGATCCCTCAGGTGACCTGGGTCATGAGCCCGTCCATCCACGCCTGGGCGGTGCGCGCCGCGCCGGGCGCGATCCGCAAGGGCGACCTTGTCTCGTTCACTCTATCCCATCCTCTTGCTGGTCCCAAGCCCGTCGCCGTCACCAAATACGCGCTCTGCCTGCCCGGCGACCGGATCGACATGATCGAAAAGCCCTCGATGACGCCCGGAGCATGGGATGGCTGGTATTTCTGCAATGAGCGACTGGTGGGCGTGAGCAAACCGATCGGCCATAGCGGCCAGCGCCTTATACACTGGCGCCCCGACACCCGCCGCATTCCTCCAGGAATGATCTATGTGGGGTCCTCGCACGCCAGTGGTTTCGACAGCCGCTATTATGGGCCTGTGGACATCGGCCGCCTGCGGCGCATGGAGCGCGTGCTGTGAACCCGGTTCTGAAGAGCGCGGCGATCATCGCTGGAGGATTTGCGGTTCTCATCGGCTCGGGCGCAGCCGCGCAACAGGTGGCCGATGGCGGACAGGGGGCCCCGCGCGCAAAGCAGGGCTATTGGTGGTATGAGGCGCCGCCCAAGGCCGACGACGGAAAGGCCGATCCAGACGCGCTCGTCAAACCCGCGATCCCGCCGATGGCCGAGCTTGCGACGTGGACGCCGCCCAAGATCCGCAAGTTGATCGAACAGCAGCGGGATTATGCGGCGACGGTCCTGACGGTGGACGCGGTCTCAGACTTTTGGAGGCTGCAGGATTTCGCGCGCCGCAAGGCTCGTGCGTTCGCTGGTGTGACCCAGCTCGCAATGCTGCAGCATCCCGAACTCAACTCTAAGTCGGCCAACCCGATGGTGGGGGATGCGCGCGCGGAGATGACAGCCGAGAAGGACGGGATCAGGCGCTCCTATTTGCGCGCTCATGCCGGCGAATATGCGCTCGTGATGTTCTCGCGAACGTCATGCGGCTATTGCCGCGTCCAGTGGCCGATTGTCCAACGGTTCCAGGATGAGATGGGATGGCAGGTCACCCTCATGGACATCGATCGACGACCCGAAGTGGGCCAGAGATTTGGTGTCGAGGTGACGCCGACGACGATGATCATCCGCCGGGGCAGTCCCCAGCGGATGGTCATCGCCAACGGGGTCGAAGCCTATCCCAACCTCATCCAGACGGCGTACCAGGCCGTGCGGCTTCTCTCTGGCGACATCAGGCCCGAACAGTTCCTGACCGGCGCAGGTGAGGAGAACGGCTTTTTCGATGCGCTGTCCAATGGGCCGGTCGCATGGACCGACCCGCGCTCAGCGAGTGGCGACGTCATCGATATCGGTGCGGAGAAGCGGCCATGACGACTGGTCGCGGCGCCTATCAAAACGCATCAGACCGGAAGCAGGACCGACCTGCCCTGCCGCTCCAGCAGCTCGATAGCGTGACGGTCAAAGGAGACAAATGTCTCGCCCCCGAGCCACTCGCCTTGTTGGGCAATTACTCCATCCGCGAAGTCGCCTCCAGCTTCGAGAATGGCCAGTCCCGCCTCGACCGGTTGCCGGTCGATAGCCACGTTGCCCGCATCGAGCAGCAGTCGCACGGCGGCGGCGACCTCTTCATTGCCGAACTTATAGGATCGGCGCAAAACCCAGCACATCTCGCACAGTGCCGGCAAAGTTATCGCAAGCAGTTCAGCTTGGGTCACCATGTCTCGCGCGACGGGGCCCTGACTCGGATCATCCTGAGTGACGGCTCTTACCAGGATATTGGTGTCGGCCGTGATCCTCATCAGATACCCGCCCAGCCATCTGCGATTACTTCATTCATCTCCTCGATCGAGATCGGCCGCTGGCCGTCCCGCTTCAGAAATCCACAGAAATCCGCGATTGTCCCTTTAGGCCTGTCGGCTTCGACCTCGATCCGGCCATTAGGCAGTTTATGCACGACGACCTTCGCTCCTGTCTGGACGCCCAGATGTTGGAGCAGATCTTTGCGCAGGGTGATTTGCCCTTTTCCGGTTACGGTGAGGGTCGTGTCCTTTTTCGCAGGCGTGATCGCGTTCACGGCAAGACTCCTTCGTTCGTCTGCAAGTGTAATGTCAAACACCATTACCTGCAAGCTTTCGCTTGGTCTCCTCGCCCTGACAGCGCCGTTTACCGCTATGGCCCAGCCGGTGCCACGAGACGCCGCAGCCCGCGCGGCGGTACACCCCGTGGCAACAGCGACCGATCTGATGGCGTGGCTCGCGCGCGTGCCACGGACACGCGCATTTCCGCCCGATTTCGCCGAGACGCTGCGCGGCCAGTCGTCACTTTACGTGATCGAAATGACGACGGCGCCAGATTGCCTGCCTTGCGCCGACCTCTGGACGAGGCTCGGCACGCTGCGCGCGCGTTATGGCTGGCAGGCTCGGACGATCTCTGGACAGGAAGCCTTGTTGCGATCCGGGCGGCTCGGCTTGCCGTGGATCGGCCACCCCGTTGCGTGGGTCCGTCCGCTGACCGATCCCAGTCGGATGATCCCGATCGCGATCGGCACCGACCATGATGTGAATATAGCGCGCAACGCCTATCTTGCGGCGAAGATGCTGACGGGCGTTCGTGTCGCGGTCGGCCTGCGCGCAATGTCCAAATATACCGGCATCGTCGGCGCTACCCCTCCGCGGAGGGCGCAATGAACTCTGATCCCTCTCTTTCCATCGATCCTTTGAGCATGCCGCGCATGGCGGGCCGGCATGCCTCATCCTTTCTGTCTCGAGGAAGCTCGCCATGGTCAAATTGCGTCACCGCCTGAATGTCTCCTGCCTCTGCTTCCTCGCGGCCTGCACCGCGACGGCGCCGGCCCATGCCCAGAGCTGGGCCGAGAGCTGGTTCGACAACGTGACCTATACCTCCCCAGGATCTTTTGAGGATCAGACCCGAGGATATGTGACGGCGGGCGGAATGTCCGGCCGTGTCGACGTGCATAACGACTACCTGATGAGCCTGACGCTGCCGAAGGTCAAAGCGGGCTGCGGCGGCATCGACATGTTCCTGGGCGGCATGTCCTTTCTCGACCCGGATTATCTCGTGCAAAAGCTCGAAAGTATTCTTCAGGCTGCGCCCGCTGTCGCCTTCCAATATCTTCTCGAAACTCTGGACGAGAAGATGGGGAACATCATCTCCAAGATGGAGGCGGCAACGAACTTCCTCAATTCCATACAGGTCAACGACTGTCGTCTTGCCAATCGCATGGTGCAGATCGCCAAGGGCGACGACAATATGAGCGGCATCGTTGAGGAGATGACCGGCTACAAGTCCGTGAAAGAGGGTTTTGCAAAGAGCTATCAGCAATCTCGCGAGAAGATCCAGGCCAACAAGAACAATCCGACCGAGGATTTGCGGGACGCACTCGCCAACTGCCCGACAGAGGTGACCGAGATATTCAAGACCGGCTCGTTGCTCGCCCATGCCGCCATGCGCGTGGGGGCCGGCGACTGGGCGAGCGTGATGCGTGCTCGCGTCGGCGACGTCTATATGCGCTGGGATCCGACGGACAAGGTGCCGCTCTTTTCGGCCATCCCCGCCTGCCCGCACCAGGACACCGAATCTCCCGACGACTTTCTGACCGGCAAGGTGCAACGGCGGGCGCTCAACATACCGCCCAGTGCCGCCGACTGCGTGCCGGACACGGGCAAGGGTGCGTTGGAACTGGCGCGAGATCGGATGCAGGCGATCGCGACCAAGATCCGCACTCGTTCAGCACTTACGGCCGATGAGCGCCAGTTTGTCGCGAATGTGCGGACGTTGCCAGTCTATCGGATGCTCGAATGGGGCGTGCGGCAAGGCGTACCGGGATCGGTCATCGCCGATACCGACGAACTGGTAGCGCTTACCCTCGCCTACCAGATGCTCAACGACCTCACACGCTCCATCGACTTTGCGATCGGCAATGCCGAGCGCGGCGCCAGTGCGGCCGGAGCGGCCGATGAGGCGCAGGCCAATATCTGCCAGACGCGGATCCTCACCAAGGGGATCGAGCAGCTGCGAGACCTGCGCGAAGAGGTGCTCCGGCAACGGGCCCAGATGCGGCAAAGCTATCTGGCGGCGCTCAACCAGGCCAATCTTTCGACCAATTATGCCGAACTGCTGCGCAGTCGCGACCGCGATGCTCGCGACGCCGCCGGCGCTGCCGCAAATCGCAACCGCTGAACCAGGGACCATCGCCCATGCGTCGCCCCGCCGTTCTTGCCGCGATACTCGCGCTGCCGCTCGCCGCCCTCCCGTCTCCTGCGCTCGCCATCGATACAAGCTTTCACACCTATGACGGCTTCGCCGAGACGGTGGATGCATTCCGTCTGGTGTCGATGATCTTCGGGGATCCGCGCTACGGGACACTGGTCCTGATTTGCGCGGTCGCCGGCATTGCGTTGGGAGCGCTCTTGGCCAGCGTGCGCGGACAAGGCATGGGACTGGTCGCGTTCGGGTTTCAGATGTTGTTCGGCGTCGGATTGTTCGTCAGCCTGATTTCGACGACGGGCACGGTTCATGTCTATGATCGCGTGCGCAATGCCTATCAGCCGGTGGGCGATGTCCCCAATCTGATCGTTCTCGTCGCCGGCGTGACGAACCTGATGGAGCGAGCGCTCGCTGAGACCATCGACGACAACACACTCGACCCCAACGCGAAGCTTGAGTTCGGTGCCGGCGGTCATAGCTTCGATCTCTTCCTCAACGCCGTTAGCCCGCGCGGGCCGATGACGGACACCTTCCTCGATGCGACGATCAAGGATTACGTCCGTCAGTGCTATCCGGTGGCGAGGGTATCCTCGGCCTATGGGGTTGACGACGATCAGCTGTTCCGCACCACGACCGATCTCCCGGCATCATTCGCGGCGATGGCGGGGCCCGCGACCTTCAGCACGGTGTACACGGCCGCGGATAAAGGAGGCACCACGGTCAGTTGCACCGAGACGTGGGACCACATCAGCAGCCGCCTGAGCGATCCGACACTGTTCGATGACTATTCCCGCCAGGTCTGCCAGCGCACCGGCTATAATGTGGGCGATGCGGCACAGCTGGACCGTTGCCGCAGTCAGCTGGGCTCTATGGGCGACATGATGATGGGCTCGCCGCTGTCCCTGCAGGCGTTCATGACCGATATTCTCCTCGGCAACACTGTCGGCGACGTTCTGTTCGAAGACAGCCCGGCGACGGCCGCGCGCGTCATGGCCAATCGCGCGGTGGTCTCAAGCGGCCTGTCGACCATGTCGGTCGCCAACGAGTGGATGCCGACCATTCGCGCCACGGTGTTCGGGATCATGTTGTTCATGATGCCGATCGCTCTCCTGTTCATCCTCACGCCCATCAATCTGCGGGTGGCTAGTTTTGCGCTCGGCCTGTTCGTCTTTGTCGCGCTTTGGGGCGTGATCGATGCTGGCATCTATCAGCTCACGCTCGGTCGTGCGATGGATGTCCTGGCCGAGATGCGATCGAATGCAGTCGCGGCAAACGCCTGGATGCTGGCGCCGTCCTCCGCGATGAAGGCGCTGGCGATCTTCGGCAGCTTCCGGACGGCCGCCGCAGGCCTCGCCGGCGCCTTCGTCTTCACCGTCTTCCGTTTCTCGGGCAATGTGTTCACCGCCTTCACCAGCGGCGCACTTCAGGCGCAGGGCCAGGGCACGGCGGCGGCGACACCTTTAACCACGCGCGAAGGCTATGCCTCCGCCTTGGAGGCACAAGCGTCAGCGGCCGGCACCCTGGCACGGCGTGGCACGGCCTCTAATTTCGGCGATTTTGGCGAGCGTTCATCTTTCGGAGCGAACCGCAGCTTCGGCGCGGCGGGCGGCGTGCTTGCCCAGCATGGCGGCGGCGCACCGGGCGGAGCTGCCTTCTCCCTCGGCGGGCTTGATGCCGCGCGCGACCTTGGCGGGCTTTCGCCTGCACTTGTGGGCCGCGACCTGAGCGACCCGGCGACAGCCCGTGCGGTACGAGCGAACGCCACGACATCGGCGGTACATAATTTCGCCGAGAAGGACGCGTTGCGATCGATCGGCACAACCTATTTCGGTCAGGGAGAAGCGGGCGAGCGGGCCTTCGCCTCGTTCGCCCAGAATATGGTGCAATGGCGCGCGTTCGGCGATCAACGGGCCTACGACATGATGAGCCAGGGCGCGCAGCGCCATTTCGAGCGCAGCGGCTACGATGCGAAAGATGCAGCGCTGAAAGCTTCGACTGTCATAGGTCAGGTTTCTGCAGACCCGACTTTCGCCAAGCTTATCGCCAACGCCTTCGATCAGGAGCAGATGTTGCGGAACGATCTCACCGGCGCTCAGGTCCAAGTGGGCGCGATGGAGGGGCGGCGTGATTATGCGGGTGATCGCGTCGCTCAGACTGAGCGCGGCAACGTGGCGACCGAGCAGGCATGGCGAACAGGGAGCAACCACGGTCAGCGGCAAGCGGCCTCGATGCTTGGCCTTTCGGTCGACGAGACGAGCCGTCGGGTCGGTTTCATCAACGCGCTTTCCGGCGAGGCCAGGTCGACTGCAATCAGCCAGCTTTCGCGAGCAACGGGACGTAACGAGGCGCAGGTGATGCATGCTCTCGAGACCTACAATGCGGCAACGCAGGTCGGCACCGCCGACGGGGCGACCGCGGAGGCAGCGCGCGAGGGCACCAGCGTGTATGGCCGAACAAGGGAGGCGGCAGGATATGATTTTGCCGAGCGGTCGGGGAAGCTCGATGCGCAGCGCGAGGTGGGCCACGACGGCACCCGCAGCGCGGCGCGCATCGGCGAGCAGCGCCGCCAAGCGGAGAATTTCGGTTTTGCCGAGGGTTCCGCCGCGGCCGGCGTCTCGACAAGAGAGGCCGCGCGGCTCGACAGCTTCATCCAGACCCTCTCGCGCACGGCCGGCAATCAGATCGACATGGCCGAAGGCGGCGCGGCCGGAATCGCTGACAGGGCGCGCAACGAGCGGTTGACCCGCATCGTCGACAACGAGCGCTTGACCCGCATGCAGGGGCTGTTGAAGGAGAATGGCATCGACATGACGAAGCGCCAGATCGCCATGGACCAGAATGGCGATCTCAGTCTGAACCTGACTCCCGCAACGGCCGCCCAGATGTGGAAGGCAGGGCTGATCAACGAAAGCCAGCTTGGGGCGGTGGCAAATGGCGGGCATGCCCGCTTCAGCTTCACCCACAACGATCTGTTGGTCTCGAGTTCCACCGGCTTCCAGCGCTCCGCCCGAAACGACACCAGCACCCGCTTTGAAGCGGGTAAGCAGGCCGGGCCCGACACGATCGAGCACTTCATCGGCGGCGGGGAAGAAGGAAAAGCAGCCATGGCGAATTGGCTTCGCGGTGGCTTTGAGATGGATCGTCGCGGCAACTGGCGACTTAAGCCGCAGGTTGCTGATACGCTTCAGCGTGACGTGCAGGCCATCATGACGCAAACGGGCTGGTCTCGCAGTATCGCACGCAGAGCTGAAGACAGTACCTCGATGGGAACCGATATTAGTGCTTCTGTGTCAGCTAATGCTCAGCGCGGCGCAGCGAAGAGCGGCGGTCGGGGCGGCAGCAGCACTGTGGGCGGTGGCGCTGGTGGTTCGCTTGGTTTCAGCAGCACCGATCGCGGTACAACATCGGAGAACGCCGGCGCGACGCTCGATATTGTGAATTATGATGTGAGATCGGTAATTTCCAACGCCGAAACGGCTGCGGCAAAGTCGAGCGCTCCTGAACGAACTTTTGCAAATAGTCTGTCAGATCAAATTCTCGGCGATCGTGGCTTGCGGAATCGATACCTTGAGGATGCTGACGCCGGAAGGGGAACCGCAGACATCACCGGCCCGCTGACGTCGATCGAACAGTCATCGGTCCTCAACAGCGGCAGTTTCTCGACCGATCTCCGTCGCGGGCCTCAGGATGGCGATCCGACTTTCAAAGAGCGTCGGGACAAGTAAGGTCAGTTGATATCGTTTAGGTATCTCCAATGCGACGGGGACCTGGGATCCAAAGGATCAGCCATTGGATCACGGAAACCGCCCACGGAGCGCTTCGGGAAGAGCTGATCCTGCGTCGGTTCGACCCATTCCCAGTCGCTCCACGCAAACCACGTGCGAACATATCCGAGCCCAAGGATTATGAGGGCAACCAGAGGGTAAAAAGCGATGTTGAAGAAGCCTGCGAGCGTCGAGGTATAGAAGTCCGCCAGTGCAGGCAGCTTCAGCGATGCTGCCGCCCCGCCCCAGTAGGCGGCAATCCCTGCCCACCAAGCCTTCGCGTAGAACGGGCGCCACAGCCAATCCCTCGCTCGCGGCTTGGGGAGCGGCGGGACATGGGTATCACTCTCGTGCAGGGAATCGCGCGGCTCGCTGTCCATCGGATCAACCTTTCTGCCGAGAAACATAGCATAGATGGTGGCCGGTGCGAATCTCGAAGCATGTGCTGGGTGCGGAACGAAGCGGTGCATAGCCTGACCTTTCATGATCTTTCACCCTTAGTCCCCCTTCCCCCTCTTCAGGTTTCAGGATGCCAGGCTGTCTGATCCTGGGGGACAGTCTTGCTATCGGCATAGCGGTCGCGTTGGGCACGGCTGCAGGGCCGGTATGCGATGTCCGGGCTCGTCAGGGCGCATCAACTGCGGAGATCGCAAAAATGGCGATTGGCTCCCGGGCTTATCGATTGGTCATCGTTTCAGCGGGCTCCAACGACACGACCAGTGCGTCGCTCGCCCCTGATCTGAATGCGCTCAGAAGCCGACTGCCTGGTGAGGGCGTCATATGGATCTATCCTCGCGAGCGGAAAACGGCTTGGGCGGTCTATCGAGTGGCTTCGGCCCGCCGCGACCGGGTCATAGGGATCTCGCGCGTTGCCAGTAAGGATGGCGTTCATCCGGACCGATATCGCTCTGCCTGGTGCCTGCGGTCTTGCGCCTCTTGCCGACAAAACCTCGTAGCTCGGCCGGCAAATCGCGGAACGGTCCGCCCTTGCAGTGGCGGGAGCATTGCACGCCTCGGCTGCGCTGATCCCGCGCCAGAGGTCGATGTCACCCACACACCGGGTGCAACCACTCCCTCGTCTTGCGGCTTGATGATCGATCTCGAGCCACTCCCGCCATGTCCGCCGGCACCACCCCGGCCTATCGACATGTCCGCTCCGCATCCTGGACATCCCCCTTCCCGCAAGCGCGCGGCAGCTCTCTCGCCAACCACGCGCCCGGTGCGTCCGGCACTCGACAACATCCTTCCTCCCGCGCCACGGACGAGCGAACGACCTCGCGAACCCCTCGCCAATCCGGACACCACGCCACCCCCGTTTTAGGGGCTGCATTGTGAATTCCGTTCGAAGGTGCTGCTCGCTGGGATCGAGCAGTTTCGCCGCTATCCGCCGCGAGCCAAGCGAGCGAGGGACGCAGCAAGGCGTGACGCGGCTCAATTTGAAATGAAGCGGTGGTTCTGGGCGCTGAGCCGGAAGGTGTGCGCTTACAGCATGGCAGCGTGGCGCTGCGCGCCGGGCTTGCAGTTGGCGGCACGTTAATCTTGATGCTCACCGGCTTGGGGTCCATATGCTTCACATGGCAAGACCCGCGTCATTTGCCGTCGAATGGCCGATAGCTTCGATCGCGATCGGCGCGGCTTCGCCGCTCGCTGCGCAGTCGTCGCGGGATCAGGTGCGCGTCGTCACCCCGCCCGAGAGCCGCTCTGTCTATGTAGTGCCGGCACAGCTGGGGGGCGCTCGCACGGAAACGCCCCAGGTGCGTACCGTCGTCACGCCAGATGGCCGCAACGTCTATGTCGTGGACGAGCAGCCGAGGGACACCCGCTCGCCAAGGCAGCGTTGCGTGGACGAGCAAGTGGCGGCCGAGGGCAGTTCCCCATCGCAGCTCGCTATGGGCGCGATTGACCTAAAGTGCAGCCAACGCTGATCCCTCGGGCGATGCAGGTATGGCTATTCAGGGGTGACGGGGATCTAAGGGCGCTGTGCGCGGACGATGGCGGCGCGGTGTTGCCGATCGAGCATGGTCCGTGGGTTCTTTTGCGCGGGATCGAGCTGGATCAAGGCGGCGACGACGAGGCCGAGGCGAAGCGGCTCGTCGCGGAGCATGGCTTTTGCTGCTTCCGCAATTCCGACGACTGAGAAGTCGCGGACACGCCTAGTAACCACATGCTGAAGCAGCCCGTTAAAAGCTGAGGTCATCCTGAAGCCAGAACTTGAGCGTGTTCGTTGCAAATGTGTTAGCATGGTACTGCGCAACGCCCGGTCGAAGTGATCCTCTAAGGCGCCCCGTCGTCGCCCGCGACCTCTACTATGAGGCCTGCAAGTGCGGGCCATCCAGCTTGGATGAATCCGCCCTTCGTCTGGGTCTTACCCAGCCAAGGCGCCCAGGCACCATCGAGATTGGTAGTTCTCGGATTACGCTGCGGTCGCTAGAGGAAAGCGGTCTGCACTGGGCGCGTCCTTGAGCACTTGCTGTTCGAGTAGCTCAGCCCATGAGCCGAGGACCTTTTTGCGGGGTTCGAAAAGCTCCGCTCTGTTGTAGATCCGCATGACCTTGGAGGTCGTGGCGGTTGCGACATGATTGAGGATGCGGTCCGCCACATGGGCATCGACCCCGAGTACGTCGCAGGCAAGCGTGTTGAAGCTCGTCCTCAAATCATGCAGAACCCAATGCGGCATGGCGACCGCCTCAACGCCCTTCTCGGCCGCGCGCTTTACCCGCGCCGCCTGAATTTCACTGTCCAGGCGCTTCTTCGCCTTCGAAAACCCAGAGACCGACGTTTTCCCCGTGGTGGTGAAAACAAACTGGGAATCCTTCGGTCGGTCTGGATGCGCGATCGCTTCCATGATGATCGAGCGCGCCAGCGGCGACAAGGGAACTCGCAAGGCATTAGCCCGCTTCGTCCGACCGGCTGGAAGGGTCCAAACGGCTTCGGCCGGCGCATTGTTGGAAGCAAGAAAGAGCTCTTCCATTGGCATCGCCGCATTCTCGTCACGGCGCATGGGCAGAACCATGCACAGCCGATACAGCTGCTTGAACGGGTAATCCAGCTTGCCTGTAGCGGCCCAGATCTCTCGAAGTTCCGCAATCGAATGATAGCGGTCGCGAGTATTTTCCTTCGAGGGCTTCTTTACCCTCTCGATCGGGTTCGCAGTGAGCAATTCCTCGTCCACGCACCAATTGAAGAAGGCGCTTGCGTAGGCGAGTTGGCGGTTGGCCGAAGTCGGCGCAGATTTTGCTCGCTTCTTGAGAACGTGAGTGATCTCGGATCGCGTAAGCGAAGCCGGATCGCGGTCGGTGTAGTCCTTGAGCAATCCTTCCCTGCCGTCGAGGGCGCGCCGCGTTGCGGCACCACGCCTATGATGAACGAGCACATACTCTTCATAGGTATCAAGCAGATCCTTGAGTGACTTTCGGTTGCGGGCGGCTTCCTCCTTCGCCTCCTGCTCTCGTTCGGCTTCGGCGCGGGCAGCCTCCTCAGCCTCCTGCTGCTCGCGCAGCTCGGCAGCGGGATCGATGCCCCCTGCGATCTTGCTCTTCCACGCTCGAGCTTTCTCGCGCGCACTCTGTAGCGTCATCGATCCACTGTCGCGATCATATCGCCCGAGCGCGCGCCGTGTGGGATTCAGGCTTGGCGGGAAGCGCGCGACCAGGATGAAGGTCACGAGCGCGGCCTTGCCCTTGAACCGGCCAGCTTCAACGGCGGCATCTGCCACGCGTACCCGTAACCCCGGAACCAGAGTATCCGCGATCTCATAATTGCGGCCTGTTTCGGCCGGCATGAGGTTGTCGAGCGTGAGGCGGGTGAGTTCGAGCTTGCGTGTTGCCATGGCCCCATCATACTCTCCGTGGCAACACCATGGCAACATTTTTGCGATGGTACAGCGAGATGGCTTGAGACGGGTTTAGACGATTGTTTCCTGCATTATCAGTGGTGTGAGATTATAATGCGCATTCAGCGAGATTGTTTGAGACGTCCTGAAACGCTGCTGGCGCTGACTCTTAATCAGCGGGTCCTTGGTTCGAGCCCAAGTGCGTCCACCACTTTTTCTCAATAAATACAACGACTTCCATTGGGCGGTTCGCCGACAATTGCATACGGCGAAGCCGCCCATAAGTCTGTCGTAAGCTGTGGCTATGCGGGTTCTAACCCAGCAGTGCGTTGAGGTGCTTGAACGCAGCCTCGAAGCGGTCCTTGGTCGCGCCCGAAACTTTCGGCCAGAGCTTGGCTACATTCTCAGAGAAGTAGCGCGCAGAGCGCGCCGAAACCGCTCTTCAAATCCGACTGGGATAGCCAGTGACAACCGAAAGCGAACCCCGGCTCCGCTGCCGGAACCGGGGTTGCTGGGAATCGGGCAAGCCCGCAATCAGGACCTATGAGCGCGCCGTCGACGGCGCTCAGCGATGCAGCGTCACAGTGAGGCCGATCGTACGGGGCCGGAAAGTACCCGCACGATAGAAGGTCGAGCCGGTCGCTTCGTGGAAATAGGCCAGTAACGGGCGACTGTCGCTAACATTGTTGACGAACAGGCTGGCATCGACATCGCCCGCGCCCGGCAGCTTGAACCGCCCGCCGACGCGCAGGTCGAGCTGCGATGTCGACGGCGGTCGAGGCAGCTCCGGACCGACGATCGCGGAAACCTCCACCGGACGCGTAATACGGCTGCTGGCACTATAGTCGGCGCGCCCGTAGAGTTCTGCATCGCCCAGATCGTGCACATACTCGCCGTTGAGCTGCACCGACCATGGCGCGACCAACGGGAACGGCTCGCCCGAGTGACGGAGCGGCTGGCCATCCGATCCCAGGATCGTGGTGGTGTAGCGCGCGTCGATATAGGCGACGGTCCCGCCCAACGTCAGGCCCTTCAGCGGTTTGACCGACAGAGAGATGTCGAAGCCGTTGATGCGGGCGTTGCCGAGGTTGAGCGCAGTCTGGATTGCGCAGGTCGGCAACTGGAAGAGCGTCTGCACATTCTTCCACTCGATGCGATAGGCCGAGGCATCGAGAGCCACCTTGCCGCCAACAAAGCGGTTCTTGCTGCCGACCTCATAGCTCCAGATCGAGTCCGGATCGACCTTCAACGTCGCAAAGGGATCGATGCCGATAGCCGCCGCATCGCCGATGCAGTTCGAGCCCACTGGCGAGGAAACGCCCGGCCCGCGCACGCCCTTGCTGGCGCTAGCATAGAACAGGTTATTGCGGTCGGCCTGGAACGAGATGCCAAATTTCGGCGTCAGCGTCTTGCTCGTGGTGGAGAGATTGTCGGTTTGCCCTTCCGTTGCCAGCACCGGACCAGCACCAAACCCAGCGAACTTGTATTTGGCGATGGTATAGCGCAGTCCCGCCGTGAGCTTGAGGCGATCAATGATCTCATAATCGGCTTGGGCATAGGCGGCATATTGCTTGTCCCGATGCTCGTTGCGCTGAAACACCGAATACAGATCCTGATACAGTTCGGTGCCAAACGCTTCGGTCAGGTCGGCGTAGGGAGCGTTGCCCGCCGCTGTCTGGCCGTAATTGACGAGACTCAGCAGGTCTTCGTCCCTCGATGCATATTGATCGCGCACGTAGGAGCGCTGCAAGAACAGGCCGACGATCCAGTTCAGTCGGTCGTTTGGATCGTTATCCTGCAGGCGCAGTTCCTGAGTGAAGGTACTCTGCCGGGTATTGTTCAGCGTATGAGGGGCGTAATTCTCAAAACCCGGCGGGAAAGGCTTGCCGGTCAGTCCGCCGAAAAAGACGTAGCTGATCGTCGTATCGTCGTTGATCGTCCGCGTCGTGCGGTCGAAATAGGACGTGTTGGAAATCAGCGTGACCTTGCCAAGGTCAACCTCAGCCTTGAGCGCTGGCAAGAAGAACCGGTCCCTGTGCGGCTCCGTTCGTTGATTGAGCCCCAAGCGAAGATTCCCATCGGACACGTCGGACGTCGCCAGCTCAAAACGCGAGCCGTCGTCGATCTTCAGGTCCTGGAAAAAGATGGACGGCGTCAGCGTGACCATGTCCGAAGGCTTGAAGCCCAGCGCGAGGCGCGCAGCGAAGCTCTTCGTGCTGTTGCTGTCCTTTTTGAAAATCTGGTTGGTGTAGGGGTTCAGCTCGTCCAGATAGCCGCCATCACGGCGATACCAGATGCTGCTGCGGAACGCGACCTTGTCCGTGACGAGGGGCGCGCCCACCGCAACCCCGCCTTCATAGCTGGGGCTGCCATGCCGGGTGAAGGCCAGCTCTGTCCGGCCATACAGGCTCAGCGCTTCGTAGTTGGGACCGGGCGTGATGAAACGGATGGCACCGCCGACCGAACCGCTGCCGAACAACGTGCCTTGCGGTCCGCGCAGCACCTCGATGCGCTCGAGATCGAAGACCTGCGGATAGGCGTTGCCCAGCGACGGGCTAACCCCGATGCGCGTCTGGATCGGTGTATCGTCGATATAGATGCCCGTGGTCGGAATCCCCGACTGAGAGTCTACGCCGCGAATGGACACGGTCGTCTGCCCGGTGCCATAAGCTACCGCGTTCTGTCCAAAAGTGATTCCCGGCGTGATAGTCGCGATGTCGGCGATCGATCGGACGCCCTGGGCGTCGAGTTCCAGCTGGCTCTTGGCAGAGATGCTTGCAGGCGTGCGGCTAAGCACGGTGGCCTTGCGGGTTGCGGTCACGACGATGTCGCCGACGGCCAGCGGCTGGTCGGCGCCAGCCTGCTCGCCAGCAGCCACATCCTGCGCATGAACGAGCGTCGCTGGCTGAAGCATGGCTGCTGAGAGAAGCAGCCCTTTCAAGGTACGGCTTGGAACGGACTGCATTGTATTCCCCTGGTGCATTGTGAGAGCCGTCAACGGGCATCGCGCGCTGTCCGGCGGCTCGACAGCCGTGCCCCCGCACGCCGACCGATTCGGTACCTGCAACTACATATTTTAAGTTTGAAGTAGTTGCAATGAAAGATATGTCCGGAAATGGTCGTGACCATGCCGCGACGGCCATTGCGATCAAAGGATATGGGGATAACAGTGGGCATTCTCCGGGCAAGGCAATGACGGCCCTCGTCGGCCCACCTGCTTTCAGAACGCACATTGGCAGAATCGATGAAATCACCCGTGCGAGATGAAAGCCAGGCGCTCTATGAAGCCGAGGTCACGCGCTTTCGCCAGACGCTGGCCAAGGGGCGCTCAGCGAACCAGCTCGCCCTGTTTGATCTGCTCGTCGCCCGCTCAGCCGACGAGCGCCCTCCCAAGGAAATCGAGATCGCAGTCGCGTTGTTCGGTGAAAGCTCCACCGTCGATTCCGGCGGGGATTCCGGCGTGCGCGTCTATGTCCACCGCCTGCGCAAGCGGATGGAGGACTATTATGGCCAGTCGACGGGGCCGCGCCTCGTCATCCCCAAAGGCGCATATCGCATTGTCCTCGATCAAGCTCTCCCCTCCCCGGCACCGAGGCTTCCCGTATGGTGGCAGAGGGTCCGGCAGATTGACGTCAACATCGTCGTCGGTCTTGCCATCATTGCCTGCGCTGCGGTCGGGCTTGGGGCATGGCTGCTATGGCCGCTAGCAGGCCCTCGCCTGGACAGCGAAGCGGGTCTTGGCAGTAAGATGATCGCCCGCGCGGCGTCCGGTCCCTTTCACCCGATCATCGTAGTGGGCGACGGCATGCTGCTGGCGAAGAGCGACGATCAGCGCAGCGTCCGGCGCATGGTCCTCGACCCCGCCATCCGCACCCGGGACGACTTCGGGGCCTATCTGAAGGCGCACCCCGAAAGCTTCTACAAGCTCTATGACTTCGATCTGCATTTCGCACCGGTGGCTGCGGTGGAGAGTGGATGGGTCGTCAGCGACTTTCTCCATACCGGTGCCGACAAGGACAGCGATCCCATCCAGATGCTGCCTGTTTCCGCGCTCACGGACGACATGCGCGCGACCCGCGACATCGTATATGTGGGAAAGCTCTCTCAATTAGGCGCACTTTCACCCGAGACATTCGCGCAATCCCGCTTCACGCTTGTATCGGACGAGCGTCTTGCCGACCGCAAGACAGGGCGCCACTATGCCGCCAGCACCTATACCGTTCCGTCGCGCGATGCAGCGATGGACTATGGCTATTTTGCCATTCGCACGAGTGCGATGGGGCGCAGATTGATCATCTTGGCTGGCATTGGAGACAACGGCACCCAAGGCGTCTCCAAGCTGCTGCAATCGTCTGGGGCTCTCCTTCAAATCCGACGCGCGGTTGGCGATGCCCCTCGCTTCGAAGCGCTTTTCGCGATCAAGGCGGTGAGCCGTGCCACTTTTCAGCACCGCCTCATCGCGGCCAATCCCCTCCCCTGACGATCTTGCATCAGCACGCTTGGCGCGAGTGACATTTTACTTTAAGCTTCAAACGAAATGGAGGGCCGAATGCGCATTGCCTGCCTCGGCGGAGGACCCGCCGGACTATATTTCGCCATCTCGGCCAAGCTTCGTGATCCTGGCGATGATATCCATGTGTTCGAGCGCAATCGTGCCGGTGAGACATTTGGCTGGGGCGTCGTGTTTTCCGATCAGACCATGGCCAATCTCACCGCAAATGATGGGGAAAGCGCTGAGGCGATGCGGCGCGAGTTCGCCCATTGGGACGACATTCAGGTCGAGGTCGAAGGTCGCTCGGTGACCTCATCGGGCCACGGCTTCATCGGCATTGGTCGCAAGCGGCTGCTGGAAATCCTCGACCAGCGGGCCGAAGCGCTGGGCGTCGTCCGTCATCATGAAGTGCCCTTTGATGCGGACCTCGATCGATTTGCAGACTTCGACCTGATCGTCGCAGCGGACGGGATCAACAGCGCGATACGTACGGCCAATTCGAAGTGCCTCGATGTAACGCTGGACCGGCGCACCAACAAATTCTGCTGGCTAGGTACGACCCGACTGTTCGACGCCTTTGCCTTCCTCTTCGAGAAGACGCCGGCAGGATGGATTTGGGCGCATGCCTATCGCTTCGATGAGACCCATTCGACCTTCATCGTCGAATGTTCCCCCGAGACTTGGCACGGTCTTGGCCTGGACCGGATGGAACAGGCCGAGTCGATAGCGCTGTGCGAGAAGATCTTTGCCCGGCAGCTTCGCGGGCATGCTCTTCTGTCCAATGCCCATCATCTGCGCGGTTCGGCTGCCTGGATCAATTTCACCCGCGTCGTATGCGGACAATGGTCGTTCGACAATGTCGTGCTGCTGGGCGACGCGGCGCACACGGCGCATTTTTCGATCGGATCGGGCACCAAGCTGGCGCTCGAAGACGCGATTGCCCTCGCCGACGCGATCGACCGGCGAGGCATCGTGCAACCATCGATCCTGCGACAGGCGCTGGATGACTATCAGGCGCTACGCCAGGTCGAGGTGTTCAAGATTCAAAACAGTGCCCGCAATTCCACCGAATGGTTTGAGGCGGTCGATCGCTATATCAACTTCGAGTTGCCGCAGTTCGCTTATGCGCTGATGACGCGGAGCCAGCGGGTCAGCCACGAGAATCTGCGCTTGCGCGACCGGGCATGGCTTGCTGACATTGAACGCTGGTTCGCGGATCGCGCGGGATGCGGCAGCGCGACGGCACAGCCCATGTTCACGCACTTTCGCCTCCGCGATCTGACACTCGCCAATCGGATCGTGGTGCCCGCGATGCTGACCTACAGCGCCGACGCCGAAGGTCGAGTGACGCCTTTCCACCACGTGCACTCCGGCGCCCGAGCGTTGGGCGGCGCAGGCCTTGTCATCACCGAAACGGTCGCAGTGGCACCGGAAGGACGCGCAACGCCCGCCTGCCCCGGCCTTTGGAACGACGACCAGGTTGACGGCTGGCGGGAGATCGTGTCGTTCGCGCACCAGCACAGCAAGGCGCGGATGTGCGCGCAACTCGGCCATGCCGGGCCGCGCGGTGGGTGCCGCGTACCTGACAACGCCGAAGGTCTGGACAGGCCGCTTGCCCACGGCTGGCCCTTGATCGCGGCGAGTGCGTTCCCCTGGCGCGCCGGCGGAGCCGTGCCCAAGGCCGTCGACAGAGACAACCTTGTGGACATTCGCACGCAGTTCGTGGCAGCGACGCTCCGCGCGGATCGGGCGGGGTTCGACATGGTCGAACTTCATGCCGGGCATGGCTCGCTTCTGGCCAGCTTCATTTCGCCAGCGCTGAATCACCGCACGGACGACCTTGGCGGAAGTCTTGAAAACCGGCTCCGCTTCGTGACCGACGTGGTGCGGTCGGTCCGGGCAGCATGGCCGGCAGGCAAGCCACTGGCCGTGCGCATATCCGCAACGGACTGGCTGGGGGAACGGGGAACGACACCCGAAGACGCGGTGCAGATCGCGCGCGCCCTCAGCGATGCCGGCGCCGACCTCATCGACGTATCGGCGGGCGAGACCAGTCCCGACGCCCGGCCCGTCTATGGTCGCATGTTCCAGACACCGCTGGCCGACCGCATCCGGAACGAGGCAGGTGTTCCGGTCATCGCCGTCGGCAATATCGTCGATGCCGATCAGGCGAACAGCGTCGTCACGTCGGGCCGCGCGGACCTTGTCGCGCTGGGCCGTCCGCATCTGATCGATCCGGCCTGGACGCTGCGCGCCGCGGCCATCGCCGGGGAAGAGACGCAGTTCGTGCCGCAACCTTATGCCACGGGCTATGATCAGGCGCGGAGACTTGCCCGCCAGAGCACTGGCGTTCAATGAGCCGATCGGCTCTTCTAGTTGAACGGGAATGTCCATGCCGCGTTTGAAAAACGCCGAAATTCAGCCGCTGCCCGAGGGTGCAGGCACACCGGAGCTGCGCCTGTGGGTGCGCCTGCTCGCCTGCGCGAAGATCGGCGAGAAGCAACTGCGTCGCCGGTTCGAGGACGAATTCGACACGACTCTGCCACGCTTTGATGTCCTCGCGTCCCTGTACCGTGCGCCGGACGGCCTGCAGATGAGCGCGCTCTCGCGCGATCTGCTTGTGTCCAACGGCAATGTCACCGTCGTTGTCCGACAGCTTCAGGAGCAGGGCTTGGTCTTGTCCCAGGCCAATCCGCGCGACGGGCGCTCCGCCATTGTATCGCTGACGCCCGCGGGAAAGACGCGCTTCATCGAGCTTGCAGAAGCACATCATCGCTGGATCGCGGAACTGTTCGTCGACGTCTCCGAAGAAGAAAAGACGGCGCTGGCGACGTTGCTCGGCAACCTGCGCAGCGTTCTTGGAAAGAACCGCTGAACCATGTCATTTGAAACGACGGCGGACATACGTTTCGCGCATGTCGATGCAGCCGGAATCGTTTTCTATCCTCGCTATTTCGAGATGCTCAACGCAGCCGTCGAGGACTGGTTCGCTCAGGAACTCGGCGTGGATTTCCGCACCATGCACCAGGAACGGGCCATCGGCGTGCCCACCGTCCATGTGTGGGCGGATTTTCAGGCGCCAAGCATGCTGGGCGACAGGTTGACTGTGCGGCTGACACCTAGACATGTCGGTCGTACCAGTTGCAGCTACGACGCGCTGTTTACGGCCTCCGGACGTGACAGGCTGAAGATATCCGGCACACTTGTCTGCATGTGCCTCCGCACGCAGAAAGCGGTGCCTTGGCCCGCGGACATAAGGGATCGGATGGAACATACTCTCGCCACGGCTCCATAGCGCCGGGCGATGTGGGGGGATGCCCGGAGACGCTCCTCCCCACCAGCTGGATGACTAGCCCGCCGCCACCACCGGATGGCGCAAGGTGCCAATCCCCTCGACACAGGCGACGATCGTATCGCCCGGCCACAGCCATTCCTGCGGATCGCGTCCGGCACCCACCCCCGCCGGCGTGCCCGTCGCGATGATGTCACCGGGCTCCAGCGTGATGCCCTTGCTGATATCGGCGACAAGCTCGTCCACCTTGAAGAGCATGTAGGCCGTGTTGCTGCGCTGCTTCTCCACCCCGTTCACCGTCAGCCACAGATCGAGCGTCTGGGGGTCTGGGATTTCATCCGCTGTCACCAGCACCGGTCCCATGGGGCAATAGCTATCCTGCCCCTTGGAGTAGATCCACTGCCCTGCCCTGCGGCAATCACGGGCGCTCATGTCGATGCAGACGGTGTAGCCGAAGACATGGGCAAGCGCATCCTCGCGCGCCACACCCTTGCCACGGGTGCCGATCACAGCGGCAAGCTCGACCTCCCAGTCGAGTTGCTGGGTGATGCTCGCATCATGCAGGATCGGATCGCCGGGGCCGATCACGCTCGTCGGTGGCTTGGAAAAGATCACCGGCTGGCGCGGCAGGTCCGCCGACGTATCCAGCGACTTGGCACTTTCGGCGACATGCTCCGTGTAGTTGAGGCCGATTCCGAAGATATTCTTGCGTGGGCGCGGGATCGGCGCGAGCAGCCGGACATTGGCGAGCGGCACCGCGCTGCCGAGGGGAAAAACACCCTCTGCGTCGGCGATCATTCCGGAGACAGCCGTGACAGCCGACGGCCCGAGGTCGATGAAGTCCAGCATGGCCACAGGAAGGTCGATGTTCTTGGCCGCACCGAAGCGAGCAAGATCAAGCACGAGATTCCCCACAAGGGCGCCGACGCGCGCCTCCGCTTCGACGGAGGCGCGATAGCTGACTAGTCGCATGGCAGTTCCTTGTATTGATGAGGTAGAAGATCAGGAAAGGATCGGCTGGCGCCCGCCATTGTCGCCGAACGCTTCCTCCCGATAGAGGCCCAGCGCCCGCATTACCGGCAGGTCGTGAAACGCGAACAGGCAGGCGTCCTCACTGTCGGAGGCATTGGCATGCTCATGATACATCCATGCCGGCACGACGAAGATATCGCGCTCCTGCCAATCGAAGCGCTGGCCGTTGATGATCGACCAGCCCCTGCCCTTGCAGCATTGATAGACAAAGCTGCCGGTCTGGCGATGCGCCATTGTGTGCTCGCCGGGCCGAAGCATCTGCATGTGGGCGCCGATCGTCATCATCACCGGGCCACCGGTGTCTGGATTGACATATTCCATCAGCACGCCGTCAAAGGGCGAGCCATCCGTCACGCGTGCATATTTGGTGAGCGCCTCATAGGTGGGCGCCCATTCATATTTCAGGCAAGGCGAGTAGCGCTTGTCCCAAAGCGCGCCCCAGGGCCTGAGGCCCGGATTGCCCCAAGTCGCCACGGCATCGTTTACCGGGAAGGAAACGGCCTGATTTAGATCGGGATGGACCTCATAGAAGTTCGCTTCCAGCCCGTTCATCAAGGGAATGTCGAGCCCGTCTTGCCAGATGCAGGTTGTGCCTTCCTCCTCGACGCCGTGCTCATGCCACGTTCCATTGGGCGTCAGGACGAAGTCATTGGCGCCAAGCGTCATCCGGTGTCCGTCCACATTGGTGAACGCGCCCGATCCTTCCATGATGAAGCGGAGCGCCGATGCACTGTGGCGATGGGCCGCAGCGCATTCGCCCGGCTTCATCACCTGCAGTCCCGAATAGAGCCAGCCCACCGCCGCCACGACATCCCGGCGGCCCGGGTTTTCGAGATAGACGACGCGCCTTCCCGCTTCCTCCGGCGTCACAAGGTCCAGCGCCTTCAACACATCCTCGCGCAGATCCCGGTAGCGCCAGAGGAAGGGGACGGATGCAGACCCTGGCTCCCAGGGCTCGATCTTGTTGGCAACGGTCCACAGCGCGCCCGTCCCCAGCTCGGAAAGACGGCGATAATAGGCGACGCGCTCGGGTGTATCGACCACATTGGCGCGACCGATCACATCCTCCCGATACCGATCGAAATTGGCTTGCGACATACGCGCCTCCGTAAAATATATTACAAGCTTAAAATAAATTGCGCCTGAGTCAATTGGAACTATGCTCATGCCGTCCCGCATCAGCCGCGCGGAGGGAACGGAGATATCCATGCCAGAGCAGTTCGTCGCCGCCGTCGTTCAGGCCGCATCCAACCCTTGCGATGCCATGGCGTCCGCCCGGAAAGCCGCCGACTTGATCCGGGACGCCGCCGCAAAGGACGCCAGACTGATCGTCTTTCCCGAGGCATTTCTCGGCGGCTATCCCAAGGGAGCCTCCTTCGGCGCACCTGTGGGACTGCGCCGGCCTGAGGGACGGGAAGCCTATCGCCACTATCACGCCGGCGCCGTCGACCTGGAGGGCCCGGAGATAGCGGTCCTCGCCGAGGCAACCGCCGAAACCGGCGCCTTCGTCGTGATCGGTGTGATCGAAAGGGACGGTGGCACCGTTTATTGCACCGCCCTTTTCCTGAACGGCGAAAAGGGCCTAGTGGCCAAACATCGCAAGCTGATGCCGACAGGGGCTGAGCGGCTCATCTGGGGATTTGGCGACGGATCGACCATGCCGGTGATCGACACGCCCCTGGGACGCATCGGCGCGGTCATCTGCTGGGAAAACTACATGCCGATGATGCGCATGGCGATGTACGATCAGGGCATCACATTATATTGCGCGCCGACCGCCGATGATCGCGACAGCTGGGCCAGCTCCATGCGCCATATCGCGCTGGAGGGACGCTGCTTCGTGCTGTCCGCCTGCCAGCACATCACGCGCGGCGCTTATCCGGACGACTATGATTGCGCGCTTGGCGATGATCCCGATACGCTCCTGCTGCGTGGCGGAAGCATGATCGTCGCGCCGCTGGGCGAGGTTCTGGCTGGCCCCGACTTTTCGGGCGAGACGATCCTGTACGCCACCATTGACCCGGCGGCGGTGGTGCGCGGCAAATATGATTTCGACGTCACGGGCCATTATGCGCGGCCCGACATTTTCACCCTCAATGTCGACGTCGCACCCAAGCGGGCGGTGCGCCGGACTGGCGAGACCTGATTGATGCACTTCGACTTTGCCACACTCGGCCCAGCCGAGCGATACAAGCTGATGAGCGCGGCCATCACCCCACGCCCTGTCGCGTGGGTGACAACCGTCTCGCCGGAGGGGGTGCGCAATGCCGCGCCCTACAGCTTCTTCAACATGATGGGCGCCGATCCACCAATCGTCGCCCTCGGCCTCATGCGCCGTGCGGACGGCAGCCACAAAGACAGCGCGCGCAACATCCTGGAAAACGGCGAGTTCGTCGTCAACCTCGTACGCGAAGCCGATGCCGCGACAATGAACTTCACCTGCATCGACGCGCCGCCCGATTTCGACGAGCTGGATGCGGCCAGCATCCGTACGCTTCCCTCTAGCCTGATCGCACCGCAGCGCATCGCCAGTGCGCCCGTTTCCATGGAGTGCCAACTATTCCGAAGCGTCGAGGCAGGACAGACGACCATCGTGCTGGGCAAGGTGATGATGTTCCACATCCAGGACGACCTGGTCGATGCCGAACGTCTCCATGTCGACACGCTCGCCATGCAGCTCGTCGCACGAATGCATGGTGCTGGCTGGTACGCGCGATCCACCGATCTTTTTCAGCTCAGGCGCCCGGTCTACACGGAATGGGTCGCGCGCCCATCAGAACAAGAATGAGGTCGACGCCCCTTAGAGCGGTTCGTCCCACTGGCTGATGGGCACAATGTCGATGTTCACGATCCGCCCATCGGGACCGATGTCCATGCGGGCCTCGACCATTCCCTTGGCAAACCGGCCGCGATAGACATAGCTTTTGGCGCCGCATTGTCTGGCGCGGTCGAACAGGGCGAGGTCGCCCAATGCTCCCAATCCGCCCAACATGCCCGCATATTGGCCGGCAAGGTCGCTGAAATCCAGCTTCGCATAGTCGGCGAAACCGTCGGGCCGGGCGTTGCCGATCGATATGTCCTCTATGATGCGCCGAGCACGCGCTGTTGCGTCGGCGTCGGCATCGGTGCGCGGCGAAGCACGGGGGGCCACCAGCGAGGCATCTGTCGCGCCGGCAATCGCGCGCGCCAGCCTGCGGACGTCCGCGCCCTCGCCATTGGCATAGACAGCGACGGTCAGATCACGGGCCGGATAGCGCAGCGTATACGCCTGGAAGCCCTGCCAGCTGCCGAGTTGCGTCCATCTGGTCCTCGACCCGGTCGCGGCGGCCGCCCAGCCCGGCACGTAGGAACAGGCAGTGCCATCGGTGAGGCGCGCCTGCGTCTCCAGCACCTGCCAGGACTCGGGACGGAGCAGGAGGTGCCGCGATAGCGCCTGTGCCCAGGCCGCATAGTCGAGCGCCGAGAGATAGAGCGAGCCATCGGCGGTCGAGTTCGCCGTCCGCGATATCCATTCCGCATTTCGCAGGGTGCCGTTCCGCAGTTCATAGCCGGTGGAGCGATTGGGAATGATGGCGAAGTCGTCGATCTCCCTCGCCGTGGTCATGCCCAGTGGCGCGAACAGCCGCTCGCCGACGAATTGCGTCCAATGCTCGCCCGTGACCGCTTCGATCACAAAGCCCAATACGATATAGCCTGCATAGCTGAAGCGCCAATGCGCGCCGGGCGCAAAGTTCATGTCCTCGCCAGCGATGATGGCGAGCAGCTCGGCACTGCTATATTCTGCCCGAAAATCACCATTGGGCGTCGCGGGCAGCCCGGAGACATGACCGAGAAGCTGGCGGATCGTGACCTTGCCCCATTTGGCCGGCGCCTTGGGCAGATACCGGCCAACCGGCGCATCCAGGTCGATTTTCCCGTCCTCGACCAGCAGCATGGTTGCGGCTGCCGTGAATTGCATTCCGGTCGCGCCGGTCTTGAACATGGTATCGGCATGGACGGGCACGCCGTGCTCGAGATCGGCCAGCCCAAAGCCCTGGACACGCGCGACGTGACCACCGTCGACGACGGCAATGGCTATTCCCGGCGTGTCGCTGCGCGCGATCTCCGCCGTGACGAGGTCAGCGATTGTATCGGCGCTCACACTCTGGCTGAAAAGTGCGGATATGGCGGCAACGACGAGAGAGAACTGGATGATTTTCACGCGTGGAGGATGGCGCCGCCCATAACGAGCGACAATTGCCAAAGAAGTCGCGAATCCCCTCTTCGCGGCCAACCCACCCGACCGGCGACGTCAATCAGGGTCACTATGGGGCGATGCCCCGCCGCCAAGCGGCCGATAAGGCGGGACCTTGCCGGAATCGTCCCAAATCGCGGCAGCACGCAACCGGCGGCTGAGTACCGGGGTTGCGCCTACATTGACGTTCTGGATGGTGCGGACACGATACAGTGCCTCAAACCCTTTGGCGATCCGATCAGCATCTCCGCCCGCAACCGGCAATTGCGCGCGATCGCTCGCCAGCTGCGCAGCCTCCTTGAGGCCTGCTTCGCCCAGGCCTGCAATCACCATGAGACGATTGCCCGCAGGGCCGGGAAAGGTGGAGAGATAAGCATAATCACGCCGGGGTATCCGATCATCGATCAGGTTCATGCCGTCAGATCGAAAGGCGCGGCTGGTGGCGCGATCCACCAGGCCGCCGAAGCCGGGGTCGATGCGAAAGCCCGACGCCTGCGCCAGCGGGTCCCGCAACATTGCCGCCATGCCGCTGAACTGACCAAGATAGATGATGTCGCAGCATTTCAGAATGTCCGGCGTCAATTGGGAGGAAGCGAGTATTCGCACAGACCTCCCGCGGAACGACGGACTTCGCGCGAGGCTGACCCGCAGCATCGACAGCGCCTCGATCGTCGCCCCGGTCGCGAACTGCTGATCGTAGTCAACAAGATTGCTCGCGTGGGCAGGATCAAGCATCTGGAGAATCGTGAGGTCCTCGCGCGTGGGCACCGCTTGGTCCCAGACAAGCTGAGGAGCCTTTGCGGGTTCGGCGAGATCGCCAAACATGTAATAGTCCCCAATGACGATGGCCAAGGGACGGTTGGCCTGATCGAAAACCTGGCCGATGAGGCTCGGCGGGTCCCGGGGTGGGCCCTCTCTGGTCCACCAGGGAATGGCAAGCAGCAGCAGGACCAGTACGACCAGCCCCGCGATCATGGCGTGTGGGCGTGAGAGAGGCAACCATCGGCGCGGGAAAGCATGCGCGCTCAGCATGTCCGTTAGCTTGGCATCACCCTCGCGCAACAGGATGCGATATTCACCCGCCGGAATGTACACACGCGCACCCGCGCTGTCGGTAAAGACTGCATCCAGCGCCTTTCGCAGCCGGTGGACATGTACCCGGACATTGGCACCCTGCTCCCGTCCGGGCAGGCTGTCCTCGGCGAAAATGTCGGCGGCGATCTGCTGCTCCGATGGCGGGTCGTCGTCGAGCGTCCGCGACAGAAGATAATCGAACAACCTGTGCAGCCGTTCCGAGCGCCCGGCAGGGAGGCCCGCGCGGCCAGCGGCGGCGGCAGTCAGCAGATCGTCTCGCCATGCCGCTTCGGCTGACGGGGTCACGTCAGCGCTCCAAGAATAGATCGGTGCACATGCGTAACAATGGATGGCCATTCGGGCATCTCGAGATCGTATAGCAACATCGCCCTTACTGGCAAGAACCGCGCCCCGCACCCTGGCACAGGAGGCCATCCAGTGCGACGTTCAATCGAGAATGCCCGGAAACCGGGATTTACGGAAGCTGGAGTAACGGTTTCACAACTGTAATCCGGTCGCGGCAACGCCGGTGCAAGCGTAGGCACAGCCCATCGCGGCATTTGCGGCGCAGGGGCGGAAAAGGGCTTCCAGCGCGGGACCGCAACCTCTTATGGAGATGGCACATGAAGTTTATCGGGATACCGGTCACTGGCGGTATCGCCCTTGCCGTCAGCGCGTCGATAATGACACCTGCGCTCGCCCATCACTCCTTCGCCATGTTCGACCAAACCAAGGTCGTGGAAAGGGCCCGAGCCACCGTCTCCGAATTCCGTTTCACCAATCCTCATTCCTTTGTCGTGGTGAATGTTCAGGAAGGCGGTGCTGTCACGCGCTATGTGTTCGAATGCAGCAGCGTGAACATGCTCGATCGGGCGGGCTGGAAGTTCAATACACTCAAGGCCGGCGACAAGGTCGACGTGACCTTCTATCCGCTGCGCAACGGCAAGCCGGGCGGAATGCTCAAGACCATAAAGGTCGCCGACGGTCGCACCCTCAAGGGTTGGTGAACAACCCCACCACAAGAATGCGCTTGGTCGATCCTACCGGCCAAAGGGGAAATTTTTGAGATGCAGAAAACAGCCGCGCTGCTCCTTTCGGGCGCAATGCTCGCCATGGCTATCCCAACGATGCTTCAGGCCGAGGTGGCGCCCGCCAACCGCGTTTCAGCAGCGAGCGCCGGTCCGGCGCAGCCCGCGAAAATAGCGGATCAGCCAAACATATCCGGCGTGTGGGAAATCTATCCCGATCCGTTCGGGGATGGTGGCGACGACCAGACCGCGTTCATCGAACTTCCGGTGCCCGGCGATGGACCGAAGCTGAAGGAGCCGTGGGCCTCGACATGGAAGAAGCTGCGTGCGGACCGTGACGCGGCCCTCAAGGCGGGCAAGCCAAAGCTGGACCCCAGCGTCCAATGCCTGCCTGAAGGCATGCCGATGATCATGGGTGCGATCTTCCCACTCGAAATTCTGCAGACGCCGGGGCGGGTGACGGTGCTGGGCGAGTTTCTGACCCAGACTCGACGCATCTATCTTGATCGACCGATGCCGAAGATCGATGATCTCAACCCCAATTTCTATGGCTTCTCTTCCGGTCATTGGGAAGGCACCACGCTCGTGGTGACGACCAAGGGGGTCAAGGAAAGCGTCGAATTCTTCGAGATTCCACACAGCGCCAAGATGACGATCACCGAGCGCATCCGCATGACGGGCGCGGACCTGATGGAAGACGCTATCACCATCGAAGACCCCGAACGCCTGGTCGAGCCCTACCGCTTTACCTACGGCTACAAGCGCAATCCCAACTACGACATCCAGGAATATTTCTGTGACCGCGAGGATCCTCTGCTGAAGGTCGATGCCAACGGCAATTACGAGATGAAGACCGGCGACGAGGTCAAATAGGCCCGACCCGAGGGAGACAACCATCTATGCATTGCAGACGCGACGTCCTCGGCCAAGCCCTTGCTCTGGGCCTCACCGCAGGCGTGGCGGGCGCTGGCGCTTCGCCACTGTTCGCCGCCCCGCGTCTCCCCGGCGCGTCCGCCGTGCGCGGTGCACGGCGCGACGAGGGTACCATCCTGCGCCTCGGCGGGCTGGGCGACGGCTATAAGATGACAGTGACTGGAGATGGTCGCCAGATCGTGGTGGGCAATGACGGTCCGGGCTGGACGCCGCCGCCGGCTACGTTCTTCACGACGCGGCTATGGACGGTCGAGGGACCTCCCCAGCACGCCCGCTTTTCGCAACTGGAAGGCTATCCCGTGCTCGACCGCGCCGCCCGACCGGAAAGCGCACCTTCTTATTACGGCCACGGCGTACTCGCCGTCGATGAGCATCTGTACCAGTTCCTCGCAACTCTCGACAATGCGGAGGACCGACCGCGCCACTGGAGCGGCTCCAAGCTCATCTATTCGTCGGATGGCGGCGCGACATGGCGCAACAGCAATGGCTCCAGCCCAGTCGTGTGGGAGGACTGGTCGAACCAGTCGCCCGCGCGCTTTGCCTTTTTCGATACGCCCGACGGCTGCTTTTCGCTTCTCGCCTTTCTGCAGCAGGGCAAGGGCTACGCCGCCAATCGCGACGGATTTGTCTATGTCTATGGCCTCAATGGCAGCGTCGACAGCCTGATGAATCAGCTCGTGCTGTTTCGCGTGCCAAAGGGGCAAGTACTCAACCGAGCCGCCTATCGTTTTTTCGCCGGTCGCGGGCGCAATGGCTCTGCGCGCTGGTCCGCGGACATTGCGGATCGTCACCCCGTCCACCAATTTCCAAAGGGTTGGGTCAATTCGACCAACCTCTTTCCCGGAGACCTTGTGGTCGATTCCTGGCTGCCGAGCGTGGTCTGGAACGAGGCGCTGGGCCTCTACATGATGGCGAGTGCCGGTATCGGGTGCGCGCCGGACGGCTCGGCATTCGGGAAGGCGAGCTATCTGGGCCTGTGGATCGCCTATCATCCTTGGGGACCGTGGCGGCAAATCCACGAAGAGTCGGCTTGGACACCGGGCGGCGACAGCGCCGCGCGTGCCTACGCACCCCAGATTGCGCCCGCATGGATGGCGCCGGACGGCAAATCCTTCTGGCTCGTCTGGGCGGATCTTGCCGGCCTCAGGGAATTCAGCCGCGACGAGGCGCTGGTCGACGCGGAGCTTTCCAAGGCACGCGGTCCCGCCGACCGCACTGTTCTCGAGGCGGCGATCCTGCGTCGCTACATGCCCGGTTTTTCCATGAATGTGCAGCGCGTCGACCTGATGCTGCGTTGAGCCCCGAGCGCCTTTGACTCTCCTTGCTGATAGATATATGATTTTGCATATATCTACACATGAGGGGTTACATGGCCGAGCGATCCTTCGCCAAGGAAGTCGAGCATCTTCGTCTGGGTGACGGGGAAGTATTCAAGGGCGAGGCCATATTGGCGATCACCAAGGGCCTGCTCCAAGCTGGCGTGTCCTATGTCGGCGGCTATCAAGGCTCCCCCATTTCCCATCTCATGGACGTGCTGTCCGACGCGCAGGACATTCTCGGCGAACTCGGCGTCAACTTCCAAAGCTCCGCGAACGAGGCAACAGCCGCCGCGATGCTGTCGGCGTCCGTCATGTATCCCCTGCGCGGTGCGGTTGCTTGGAAGTCCACCGTGGGCACCAATGTCGCATCCGACGCGCTCGCCAATCTGGCATCGGGCGGCGTGACCGGCGGCACGATGGTGATCGTCGGCGAGGATTATGGCGAAGGCTCCTCCATCATGCAGGAGCGCACCCATGCCTTTGCCATGAAGTCGCAGATGTGGCTCCTTGATCCCCGCCCCGACCATGGCCGGATCGTGGACCTGATCGAGAAGGGCTTTGAACTGTCCGAGGCGTCGAACACGCCGGTCATGCTGGAGGTGCGCGTGCGCACCTGTCACATGCATGGCAGTTTCCGATGCAAGGACAATGTCCGCCCGGCCTTTTCCATCCAGGACGCACTGAACGCCCCCGCCCGCGATCTTGATCGGATCGTGCTGCCGCCCGCGACCTATATGCATGAGCAGGAGAAGATCCGGCGGCGCCTGCCAGCAGCCATCAACTTCATCCGGGAGAACCGCCTCAACGAGACATTCGGGCCAGACGAGGCCAGCGTCGGCATCATGCTGCAGGGCGGCATGTACAACAATGTGATCCGCGCCCTGCAATATCTCGGCTTGTCCGACGCCTATGGCAATGCGCAGGTGCCGCTCTACGTCATGAACGTCACTTATCCGCTGATCGACAGCGAGATAGAGGCGTTCCTCCAGGGTAAGGACGCCGTATTGATGGTCGAGGAGGGACAGCCCGACTATCTGGAGCAGGCCCTCAACACCATCCTTCGTCGGCACGGTATCGCCGCGCACATCCATGGCAAGGATGTGCTGGCGATGGGTGGTGACTATTCGGTAGAGGCGCTGCTGCACGGCTTCGAGGCGTTTTTCGACAAGGCGGCGCCGCGCATGCTCGGCAACCGCGCGCCACGGCCGGATTCACGTCCGGTGCTCGCCCTCCCGGAAGTCGAAAAGCTGAAATCCGTGGTTCCTCCGCGCCCGCCCGGCCTGTGCACGGGGTGCCCGGAGCGCCCGATCTTCGCGGCGATGAAGATGGTCCAGCAGGATCTGGGCGAGCATCATATCTCAGCTGACATCGGCTGCCACCTGTTCTCCATCCTGCCTCCCTTCAACCTTGGCACCACAACCATGGGCTTTGGCCTTGGCGCGGCATCTGCCGCCGCCTTCAGCCAGAGCGGCGCCAAGCGGTCGATCGCCGTGATGGGCGACGGCGGTTTCTGGCACAACGGCCTTACCAGTGGCATCGGCAACGCCGTGTTCAACAAGCATGACGGTGTTTTCCTGATCGTCGACAATTTCTATTCTTCCGCGACCGGCGGGCAGGACATCCTGTCGTCCCGCGCACCCAACAAGCGGCGCAAGACCAACAATTCGATCGAAAAGGCGGTGCGCGGTATCGGCGCCACCTGGGTGCGACAGGTCGACCATACGTATGACGTCGGACAGCTGAAGCGCGTGTTCACCGAAGCGCTCACCACGCCCGACGAAGGGCCGAAGATCATCATCGCCTCGTCCGAGTGCATGCTAAACAAGCAGCGGCGGGTCCGCCCCCTCGAGACAAAGGCGATCAGGGACGGCAAGCGCGTCATCAAGCAGCGCTTTGGCGTGGACGAGGATGTGTGCACGGGCGATCATGCCTGCATCCGCCTGTCCGGCTGTCCCTCACTGTCCGTCAAGCAGCTGGACGATCCTCTCCGCGACGATCCGGTCGCCGCGATAGACAACAGCTGCGTGGGATGCGGCAATTGCGGCGAAGTCTCGGAAGCGGCGGTGCTCTGCCCTTCGTTTTATCGCGCCGACATCATCAATAATCCGACGCGGTGGGACCGCTTCAAATCCCGCATATCCCTGGCGCTGATCGGCTGGCTGCAAGTGCGCCGGGACCGCCGACGCGTCACGCTGGAGGCTGCATGATGCGGGACGAAACGGTGACGCTGACGCTTGATCCAGCGGGTCCGGCGACGGAGCGACCTTTATCGGTGGCAATCGTGGCCATGGGCGGACAGGGCGGCGGCGTCCTCACCGGATGGATCGTCAAACTGGCGGAGGAGGCTGGCTGGGCAGCCCAGTCGACGTCGGTCCCCGGTGTGGCCCAACGCACCGGCGCAACCATCTATTATGTTGAAATGATGCAGCCACAAGGCGACCGGACGCCTGTCCTCGCGCAGATGCCCACGCCGGGCGATGTCGACCTTGTCATCGCGTCCGAGTTCGTCGAGGCGGGACGGTCCATCCTGCGGGGCATCGTGACGCCGGATCGCACCACGCTCATCGCGTCAAGCCATCGATCCCTTGCGATTGCCGAGAAGATGGCGCCCGGCAAGGGCATCGCGGATGGCACAGCCGTGTCCGCCGCAGTCGGCGTCGCGGCGCGACGCAGCATCATTTTCGACATGAACGCGCTGGCAATCGCGCATGGCAGCGTGATCTCCTCGGCCATGTTCGGGGCACTGGCGGCAGCAGGCATACTACCCTTTTCCGTGGAGGCGTTTCGCGATGTCATCCGGAGCGAAGGCAAGGGCGTGGCCGCCAGCCTTGCCACCTTTGATGCAGCTTTTGCCCGGGCATCGAGCCCGCCGCAGACCCCGCCGCCGCCCGCGGCAGAGCCTGATAACGTGGTCCCCCCGCCCGCATCGGCCCGCGCCCGCGCCCTCCTCCAGCGTCTGGAGGCAGGCCTGCCACACCAGGTCCATATGATGGCGCGCGCCGGACTGGCGAAGGTCGTCGATTATCAGGACCTCGACTATGGCGCCGAATATCTCGCCGCGCTGGAAGATATCCATCTGCTCGACTGCTATCTGGGTGGCGATGCTCGGGAATATGCGCTGACGCTCAACGCCGCCAAATATATCGCCAATGCCATGGCCTATGACGACGTCGTGCGAGTAGCCGATCTCAAAACGAGAAGCGCGCGACGACGTCGCATTGGCGAGGAGATCGGCTTGCGTACGGGGCAGTTGTTCGAAACCACCGAATACATGCATCCGCGCATGGAGGAGATTGTCGCCCTCGCGCCTGCGCCCCTCGGTCGCTGGCTGCTCCGGCACGAACGGCTGTATGGCTGGCTGGACCGGCGCGTCAGCAAGGGACGACGGGTGCGCACCTATTCGCCGGGATGGTTTATGGTCCTCTATTGCGTCGCTGGCCTCCGGCGCTTGCGCCGTATGTCGCTCCGCCATACGGAAGAGACGCGGCGGCGTGCGGACTGGCTGACAACCGCCCGCGCGCTCGCACGGCACAATTATGCGCTCGGTCTGGAAGTCGTCAAATGCCAGCGGCTGATCAAGGGCTATTCGGACACCCATGCACGCGGCCTGTCGAAGTTCGACAAGGTCATCGCGGAGATCGTGCGCATTGCCGATCGTGACGACGCGGTGAAATGGGCCGGCCATCTGCGCAACGCCGCGATCAAGGATGGCGAGGGTGCCGATCTCGACGGCCTCATCAAAACCATCCGGTCCTTCGCATGAATTGCGCTTGCCCGCCCGACCGCACTCACGGTAGTTGGACCTGGCATGACCTCAGCCCTACCGCCACGCTCCTATGACGAGCTTGAGCAGTATCTGCCATATCTGGTCAACCGTCTCGCCAGTCTCGGCCAGGTCAGGCAGAATCGCATGCTTCAGGAAAGCGGCATCACGCTCGTCACGCTCCGGGCATTGTCGATCCTCCATATCGAGGAGGGCCTCACGATCAACGAGATCGCAGCGCGCGCCTTCACCGAGCAGTCCTCGACAAGCCGCGCGATCGACGCGATGGTCTCCCAAGGTCTGGTGGAGCGCCGCACTCCGGAGCACGACCAACGACGCCGCGAGGTCGTGTTGACCGAAATGGGCCGGGAGCGGCTGCTTGGCGCCTGGCCGGCGATGGACCGATATTTCGACACGATCATCCAGGGCATCACCCCTGCGGAACGGGACATGTGCCGATCCATCATCCAGCGCATGCTCGCCAATCTGGACAACATCGCCAGCTGACAACGCCGAAGGCTCGTTGACAGTCACAGGTTTGTCGATAGATATATGCATATGCATTTATATCGCATCCCCGCTTATGTGGCGAGAACGGCCGACAGGGCACGATGACACACACATCGATCTTCGATCGCTTCCGCCAGACCGTCGAGCGGTGGCCCGACAGGCCCTTCCTGAATGTCCTGCCGGAAACAGCGCAAATCTACGGCATTCCGGCAGGGGAAATCACCTACGGCGAAATGATGCGCCGCATCCAGGACCGTCGCAGCGAATTGGCGGCGGCCGGCTTTGGGCAGGGAACTCGCGCGGGACTGCTGTTGCACAACCGCCCGGATTTCATCGAAATATGGTTCGCCGCGAACAGCCTTGAGGCCTCGGTCGTGCCGATCAATCCCGACCTTCGGCGCGGCGAGCTGGAATATCTCATCGACCATTCCGAAATGTCGGCGGCGTTTGTCGTGCCCGAGCGTCTTGCCGAAGTCGCGGAGGCAGCGCGCGCCGTGCGCAGCGTTCTGGTGCCCACCACCCAGGATGCGCCCGTACGCCCACTTCTGAAAAGAGGCGGGCCGATATCGAACGATGCCGCGCATCGGGAAGCGGCGCTGCTCTATACCTCTGGCACCACCGGTAGTCCCAAGGGCTGCGTCCTGACCAACGAATATTTCCTGCATTCGGGCGACTGGTACCAGGATGTAGGCGGCCTCCTTAGCCTCCGCGAGGGCGAGGAGCGGATGCTGACACCGTTGCCTGTGTTCCACATGAACGCGATGGCTGTTTCGGTAATGGCGATGGTCACCGTGGGCGGGTGCCTCACGGTGCTCGACCGCTTCCACCCTTCCACATGGTGGGATTCGGTGCGCGAAAGCCGCGCCACCTGCCTGCACGCGCTTGGCGTGATGCCTGCGATGCTGCTGAACGCCGAAACCAGCCAACACGACCGTCAGCACAGCGTACGCTTCGCCTTCGGCCCCGGCGTTCCGTCCGAACTGCACGCCAGGTTCGAGGAGCGCTTTGGCATGCCGCTGGTCGAAGCCTGGGCGATGACGGAAACTGGCAGCGGCGGGGTGATCAGCGCCCATCGCGACCCCCGCAAGATCGGCACCAGCTGCTTTGGCCGTCCCACCGATGACGTGGAAATCCGAATCGTGGACGAGGCCGGAGACGACATCAATGGGGAAGCCCCCGGCGAATTGCTGGTTCGGCGCGCGGGGGCCAATCCACGCTACGGCTTTTTCCGCGAGTACCTCAAGAACCCTGCCGCCACTGCGGAAGCATGGGATGGCGGCTGGTTCCACACCGGCGACATCGTCTCGCGCGATGCCGATGGCGACCTCCATTTCGTTGACCGCAAGAGGAACGTGATCCGCCGATCGGGTGAGAATATCGCCGCGGTCGAGGTGGAATCCATCCTGGCGAAGCACCCCGCGATCCGGCAAGTGGCGGTGGCAGCTACGCCCGATCCCCTGCGCGGCGATGAAGTCGCGGCGCTGGTCGTTGCGGATAATGATCAAGCAGAGCCGGACATGGCGGCCGAGATCGCCCGTTGGGCGCTCGACGAAATGGCCTATTACAAGGTGCCAGGCTGGATCGGCTTTGTCGACGCACTGCCACGCACGCCCACCGAGAAAATCCTGCGTGCCGCCCTCAAGGATCTGGTCGCGGCACGGATTGACGCGGGCGCGATGCACGACACCCGCGCCTTCAAGAAGCGGAGCGCATGAGGCGCACAGCCGCTCCTTATGACGGCGTGGCGGTCTGCGCACCGCTCACCGTGCCTTATACCCGATTCTCGTCTGAGACTGCGCACTGGTGGGCGGGGCAGGCTCTGAGGGCCTTGGCCCAAACAGCCGGCCTTAAGCCCGCGGACATTGACGGGTTCTGCTTTTCGAGCTTCTCCTGCGGACCTGACACAGCCGTGGGCATGGTGCAGCACTTGGGGCTGTCGCCGCGCTGGCTCGATCATATTCCGACGGGCGGTGCCAGCGGAGTCATGGCGCTGCGCCGCGCCGCGCGGGCAGTGCAGTGCGGCGATGCGGAACTTGTCGTGTGCATGGCCGCCGATACGAACCAGATAGACAGCTTTCGCCACAGCTTGTCCGCTTTCTCCCGCTTTTCGCAGGATGCGGTTTATCCCTATGGGTTCGGTGGCCCGAACGCGACCTTTGCGCTAATTACAGATGCCTACATGCGCATCTATGGAGTCGAGCGCGCCGACTTCGGCAAGCTGTGCGTCGCCCAGCGCGCCAATGCCGGGTCCAACCCCCTCGCGCTCCAGCGTAAGCCGCTGACGCTGGAAGCCTATATGGTGGCGCAGCCCATTGCCGATCCAGTCCATCTCTTCGACTGCGTGATGCCCTGCGCTGGCGCCGAAGCCTTTATCGTCACCACCCCGGAGATTGCAGCGGAGCGCGGGTTGGCGGCAGCGCAGGTGCTGGCCACCACCGAGCGGCACAATGCCTTTCCCGACGACCCTGTGCAGCTGCGCGGCGGCTGGGCGATGGAAATCGACCGCTTCTGGCAGGCTGCGGGAATCGGCCCCGGCGATGTCGACACGCTTCAGGTCTATGACGATTATCCGGTGATCGTCGCCATGCAGATCGAGGATCTGGGCTTCTGCCCGAAGGGAGAGGTGGCAGGCTTTATCCGCCGAACCCGGTTCGAAATCGACGGCGACCTGCCGCTCAACACCAATGGCGGCCAGCTGTCCGCCGGCCAGGCCGGGGCCGCCGGCGGGTTCCAGAATGTGACCGAAGGCCTTCGGCAAATCCTGCGCCAACCGCTGGGCGATCAGGTGCCGGATGCGGACATCGCCCTCGTCTCCGGCTTCGGCCTCGTCAACTATGACCGCGGTGTGTGCACGGGCGCCGTTGCCCTGAAAGCGCTGCGATGACAGCCCCCCGTCCGCGCGAAAAGCGCGATCCGCTGGCGCGCAAGAAGGCACGCCACCTTTCCCCCGCCGCCCGCAGCCGTGCAATGCATGCGATGTCCGCACGCGCCGCGCAGGGCCGCTTCGTGCTGCAAATCTGCGATTCGTGCGGTGAAGCCACTTATCCGCCGCGCGATGTCTGCCCGTCCTGCTGGGGCGAACTCGCCTGGCAGGATTGCGACAACGGCGGGATAGTGCTGTGCGAGACCGTCATTCGCACCTCCACTGACCTCTATTTCCGCGACCACATGCCCTGGCGCATGGGCAAGGTCGCGTTGGATGTCGGGCCGGTGGCGCTGGTTCACCTCCACCACGACCTCTCTGTGGGTCAGCGGGCCGAGGTGCGCCTGCTCCTCGACCGGGGCGGAAACGCGGCGATGTTTGCCATTCCGCCCAACGGAGATCTGGACATGAGCGATCCCCAGCTGCGCGAGTTTCTCGTACCCATCGAGGGACGCACGATTCTGGTCAGCGACGCGCGCAG
>Ga0268264_10000473_pt1 | contig 54429 bp, 55 predicted proteins | sample KBSSwiS32_FD_190357 | JGI IMG/M metagenome (GOLD analysis project Ga0268264, IMG submission 190357) | Switchgrass rhizosphere microbial communities from Kellogg Biological Station, Michigan, USA - KBS Switchgrass S3-2 (SPAdes) (version 2) | ecosystem: Host-associated > Plants > Roots >... | reverse complement strand
CACTGCCGCCGTCCGCGCCTTGGGCAGCACGACCATCAGGCCAGGGTCTCTTCGGCGACACCAGCAGAAAACCGGCCGCCAATAACCGCCACGGCTTGACACTTAATCTCATCGGAGGTCTAGAGAACTTGGTCGGCTCGGATTCTGTCTCGCTCCTGGGCTGGCCCCTTGGGAAAACGAGGTGTGGGGAGCACCGGGTGTCTGCCAGAATCCGTCGATGACACCTGCGCGCGTCGTCCTTCGTGCGGCGACAGCCGATGATGACTCGTTCGTTGTCGAGATGGCGCGTCACGCCTGCGTCATCGAGGATCGGCCTCTTCCCGACTCCGACGACGACGAAGTGTTGGAGATGCTTCCGCCTGTTGGGCTGGTGCCGATCATCGCCGAAGACCACAGCGGCACCCCGCTCGGAGCGGTGTGGGCCTATTACGGCAAGCCACCGTTGCGCTGCGACTCGGCGGGGGTGCCGCTGCCCGAGCTGTGCATTGCCGTTGCGCCAGGGCGACGGGGTGCCGGTGTTGGCGGGATGCTGCTCGACGCTCTCTTCGCCGCCCTCGCGGAAGACCACGACGCGATGTGCACCAACGTTCACGTGCGCAACCCCGCCAAGCGCCTCTATGAACGCAAGGGGTTTCGCAGTGTCGGGCAAGGCAATGGCCCGCTGGGAATCGCCATGATCAAAGACTTACGATCAAATCCCACAACGGGTTCCGGATCGCGGCCTGCGTAGCGGGTCATTTCACGGAAGGTCGCGAGAAACCAGACAGCCAGTCGCCGATCTGTGCGAGGTCCGTTTCGGTCAATCCTGACCTGGGATCGACGCGATGAAGCAGAGCCGACCCTGCATGATGTGCGTCCACCCATGCACGGTCGATGTCGGAGATCTCGTCGTCGACCCAGGCGAAGTGACGTCCTTCGGCAGCTGCGACGAGGGCCGCCGTTTTCCAGTGCAGGGTGCCGACCGGATCCTCCAACGGAGCTTCGGGTAGTTCGGCCACGGGTAATGGCGGAAGCCCGAGTAGTGGGGCGATCACTTCGTTGGCGTCATGCATCCAGGCCGTGGCCCACACCAGGTCGCAACCAAAGGCTAGGAGACGCCGGCCAAGCGTGCGGTCCATCCCGGCCAGCCGCGGGTTGCGGTGACTCTGCCATTCTTGCCAATCGATTTGCGACGCATCGAATTCCGTCCGCCCACCGCTGGACAGCAGGGTGCCATCCACGTCTAGGAACAACAGTGGGCGACCGACCACTACGGCAATCTGTCAAGGTCCGATATCACCTAGGACTTGCTGTCTCGATTCCAAAGAAACGAAGTCGATCGGATCTGGTCTTTGATGGCGGCGTACGAATCATGTCGAAGGGCAACCGGGGACGGGTTGTCGAGGTGTGCGGATCACGAGGGTCAGGCATGCGCCGACACAACAGAAGGCCGTACCAATCAGGATCGGAGCAGCGCTCCCCGCGTTGTCGATCCCGATCGCGCCGAGGAAGGAGCCAACGGCGATCGCGACGTTGAAAACCATTACGTACAGCGCGGTTCCGGCCTCGCGGGCGCAGACCGCGATCTGCAGTATCGCCGTCTGCAAGAGTACGGGCAGTGCCGAGTACGACATTCCCCACACCACCGTTGCCATGCCTGTCATGCCCACACCGGCCGGTGTGAGGAACAGCAGTGCCAGCGATGCCGTCAAGATCATCACGCCCGTGAACATGACGGCGCGCAACGACCCGGCGCGCGTCACTGCCGCGCCTGCAATGAAGTTGCCGATCACTCCCGCCACGCCGTAGGCGATAAGGAAGAACCCGACCGATAGTGGCGGCACGTGGCGATCGAGGATCAGGAAGGGTGCGATATAGGTGTAGGCGGCGTAGTTTCCGATCACGATCACTGCGGTCACCCCGAGAATCACCCCTAGACCGCCGCGACCGCTCAGCAGTGACCTCAGGGCGCGACGTTGACGCAAATTCTGGGGGGACAAGTCGGGAATGAGAATGAACGCGGCGACCCAGGTCAGTGCGGTGATCGCTGCGAGGACGGCAAATGCGGCCTGCCATCCGATCCACGCCCCCATGACGGCGCCCGACGGAACCCCGAGAACTAAAGCCAGCGAGATCCCGGAGAACACCACGGCAGTTGCCTTGGCAGCAGCCGCGGCAGGCACCAGGCGGGCTGCCACCGTCGCCACGATCGACCACATCAGGCCATGCACCAGCCCCATGACCAGCCGAACCGCGAGCAACTGTGGGTAGGTCGAGACGAGCGCGGTGAGAGTGTTCCCGATGACGAACACACCGAGGATTCCGAGGACCAGCAGCCGTCGATCGAGTCGCTGCGTCCACGACGTCATCGCTGGTGCACAGAGTCCTGCAATGACTCCATAGATCGTGACACTTTGTCCCGCAACACCATTGGAGACATGGAGCTCGGCGCTGATCTGCGGAAGCAATCCGATCGGCATCATCTCGGTGACGGTCACGACGAAGACGGTCAGGGCGAGGGTGATCACGGCACTCCACGCACGCATGGATGTCACCACGGGTACGTGTGCCGTTGATCGCCGGGGCGAGGTGTCAAACACGTGCCTCCTGTCGATGTGGTGCACCTGGGGGTGCGTCACTACCCTGAACGACTAAGGAACTATTGGGAAGTAGGTACCTTTGAGTGCCTATGGCCATGTCGAAGGGAAGCGAGGTGGCGTTGACGCCGCATAACGATGCGAGGAAGGAGAACCCGGCCGACCACGATGCGTTTCTGGTCACGTGCAGTAGCCGTCAGCTGCTGTCGCGACTGGCAGACAAATGGGTGACGCTGGTGTTGTGCGCGTTGATGGACGGTTCGACGCGGAACTCTGGGCTGGCACGTCGCATCACCGGGGTCAGCCAGAAGATGCTCACCCAAACCCTGCGCAACCTCGAACGGGACGGTTTGATCACCCGCACCGTGACCCCGACGGTCCCGGTGACTGTCGAATACGAGCTGACGCCGCTGGGTCGCTCTTTGGTGGGAGTATTCCTGCAACTCAAGAGTTGGGCAGACCTGAACATGGACGAGGTTGCCCGGTGCCGCGAAATGTATGACCGCAGTCGATGACTTCCCCAGTACACGCAGGAGGAGCCGTTAGGCGCTATACCTCACTCACTCAACGTGTTTCACTTCTCGGGAAATTGGACGGCTGATTTTGGTCGGTGTCACCAGGCGTTGTATCCAGTGCACCTGGTCCTTGATCGCCCATTGAGCTTCAGGTGTATGCATCCGCAACGGGTAGGCATGCTTGGCGTCTTGCTGTTCGATGTAGGGTTCTCGGGATGCTTGCTGTGGGGCCGCGCATGGAGTTGGCGGTTACTCACCGTCAGATTGGAGCAACGCAGAACACAACCCTCGACTCGAAAGCCCAAGCGGTTCACCATACGTCGCCAGGGCGCCAGTCACACGTGAGCACCGAACACGGATCGATCTCCAGAGCTTGCAATTGACTGCCTAGCAACATTATTCGGTCCTCAGCATCATTTGTGGCAACGACGCCGCCGGCGCGGTCTAGCGCGGCAGTGGCGCCCGTCCACAAGGCCCAGCCGCGGTGGAGGTAGAACGGGACAGCATCCTTGATCGCATTCAACGCTCCGAGCTCATACTCGGCGCGCACGATCGACTCAACCTGGTTCATGAGCGCCCGACCAAGGCCTCTGCCCTGAAGATCGGGTGTGACCGCAACGGCTTCGACGTAGCCGACGTGAAGTGCGTTGGCGCCATGACGGATTACTCGCGGCACGATCGCGGCGTGGGCCAACAGTGTGTCGACGTCATCGTTGACGAACACGTGGGTACCGCCGAGGCCGTGGCGCCAATCGTTGTCACGGAATTCCTTGCCGAACGATCGTTTGACCAACTGCTCGGCCGCGCGTAGATCGTCGCGGTCGGCATCGCGGGACTGAACTGTTCGAACCTCGAACGCACGCGCACCCGGCGTGTGCGACTGCGGGATCGGCGTGCGGGAAGTGCTCGTGTAACGGGACGTCATCGGTGCATCTCCAAACGAGTTCGTAGTCCGAGAAGTAGCGCATCGACGCCCAACTCGAATGCCTCATCGGCGCGCTGGCGGCCGCGGGACGCCAGCTCCAGGGCATTGCTGAGCGTGGGAAGGTCTTCGCGCCCAACGCGCCATGCCTCATCGGGAGCTGCCAGATCGAGGGCCGAACCCAAGGCGTAACACTCCAGAACGCTGAGCCACACGATCACATGTTTGGGTGCGACTCCGGCGGCTTGTAGAAGGCCGGCGATCCGGTCGTATCCGACCAGGGCTCGTCCGGCGGTGATCGTCTGCTCCATTGCCAGCGGTATGAGATTGGGGTGTTGAGCCATCGCGTGGCGGAACGAGTGCATCCAGGACCTGATTTGTACATCCCAGGAGCTGGAATCCATCAGAGGCAGCTCGACGGCGGACAGGACTCGCTCCCGCAGCGCCTCGATGATGGCCGCGCGGCCATCGAGGTGGTGATAGACCGATGAGGCTGTGGTGCCCAACTTCTTGGCCAGTTCGGTCATGGTGAGCTGCCCGGATTCATCGATGCAGACCAACGCGGCATCCAGGATGGTCTCGACGGTCAGCAACCGCATCCTTCGCTGGGTCATGACGTCTCCCTTGCGTCCGCCTTGGTACTGGGCAGTCGTTGTCGATTGATCGCCAAGGGCTGATGCAGGAGCCCGGAGCTTATCTGAATAACATTCAGTTAAGCTACACCATCCCAGAACCGACGCGGGCAATGACGGACGCCCGGATGTCGACCATGTCTCAGTCATCCATCCACGTGGATGCCGACATCGGCTCTGCGAGTTGGTGATGCGTAGATCCGGCGTTGCCTTATCGAATCGCGGCGGAACTACCAACGCGGGTGAGCTTCGTCCGCCCCTGGGCTGTGTTGGCGTCCGCCGACGAGACACCCAGCATGCACCTTGGAGCGCCTAGGAGTCCGGGAGTGGCTGGATTCTGTGTAGCGCCGCGGGCGGAACCAGGCTGGACACATCACCACCCATGAGTGCGATCTCACGGACCAGGCTCGAGGAGTAGCCATACTGCGGGTTCGTGATGAGAAATGCGGTGTCGACGCCAGCCAGACGGTAGTTCATTTGTGCCATCTGCAGCTCGGTCTGGAAGTCGCTGACCGTACGCAATCCCCGCACGACGACGGCGAACTTCTCTGTTCGGCAGTAGTCGACGGTCAGGCCGCGAAAGGAGTCCACGCGCACGTTGCCCAGGTGCGCGGTCACCTCACGCAGCATCTGGACGCGCTCCTCTACGTCGAAACGGCAATGCTTGCTGGGATTGACCACCACACTGGTCACCAGTTGGTCGAACATGGACGCGGCGCGCTCGATGATGTCGAAATGGCCATTGGTCACCGGGTCGAACGAACCCGGGTACACGGCAGTTCTCATGCCCATGAACGCTATCGGAGTACCGCAAGCTACTCGCCGATCTGGTCAGCGACGTCGACGTTGATCGCCCACGTCGTGCTCATCCGCGGACCCGCGCCAGAAGCCACCGCACGACTCGTGCTTGACAGTGAGAATCATCGGAGGTCTAGAGAAACGCGACACCGCAAAAGCGCCAATCCCGACTGCGTAAACCTGTACGTAGTGATGCCGAAAGGTCGCGGGTTCTAGTTACCGGCGTCCAGACACGGCAGGACGTCGACCCGTCCACGCCTGTTTCGCACCTCGGGGGCCTCCAACTCCCTACGATCCCTGCATGACGACGTTTGCCCTGGTGCATGGTGCTTGGCACGGTGCGTGGTGCTGGGAGCTGCTGACTCCGCTCCTACAGCGAGAAGGCCACGATGTGGTGGCGATGGACTTGCCGTGCGACGACGCCTCGGCGAGTTTCGAGACCTACGCCGATGTGGTCTGCGACGCGCTCGCTGGGTGCGACCACGATGTCGTGCTCGTCGGGCATTCATTGGGCGCCAACACGATTCCGTTGGTCGCCGCTCGTCGTCCCGTACGCCATTTGGTGTATCTATGCGGCGTCGTCCCGGCCATCGGCCGAAGCGTATTCGATCAGATTGTCGGGACCGACATGATGCGTCCGGGTTGGGACGCCGGTTTGAGTGAACCCGATGCGGAATCCCGTACGACATGGGTCGACCCTGATCGTGCTCGAGCGCTGCTGTTTGCCGACTGTGACGAAACGGCCGTGGAGGCCGGGTTCAGTCGTCTTCGACCCCAGGCAAGTTACCCGAGCACCCTACCGTTCTCGCTCTCCGGATTCCCCGCCATCAACTGCACTTCTGTGATTTGCAGTGACGATCAGATGGTCAACCCGGATTGGTCGAAGCGGATCGCACGCGACAGGCTCGGTGCCGATGTCATCGAGCTTCCCGGGAGTCATTCACCGTTCCTGTCACGACCATCAGCCCTCGCTGCCGCGCTACACGGATTGGCTGAGGCGGAGCCCATGACAGCGGGCTAGGTCAGCTTGTACCGCTCATCGGCTGGCAAATGGGTAGCGCACCGAGGAGATGTCCAACAGCCCAAAACTGAGCGCCAAGGCCATCATTCGTGCCGCCGATGCGGAGCGGCAACCGCAGCGCTTGCGCGCGGTTCCGATGCGTTGACGCTGATCACCCAGGGTTTGGCCAACCGCTCATCGAGGTGTCGGCGCAACGCGACAATGCGGCCACTGCAAATCTTCCCCAGCTTCAACCACTCACTGCGGTGGCCATCATTCGTGAGACATGCTCTCCGAGAAAAGAATCCGGCCGTGCCGAGGTCGAGCCTGCAAACGGAGCTGCAGTGATCGCCGCTTGCCGCCCATACATTCTTCGGCTGTGGAGGCGGTGTCCGCCGAAGACGCATCCGATGGATCAGCTACTCGACGATCGGTCCACTAACGAGTGAGTCCGCGGGACGCTATCGTTCGAGGCGCGGAGTGGCGACGTTGAGCTGACGGGCTGTGCTCAGTGTGTCCTTGAGGACCCCACGGGCGGTTTCGCGAGTCGCCGGTGTGCAGCGACTCTACGGGTGCGCCAATCGACAACGCTGGTTTGCCAGAGTCACTGTCTTCGTGGGGCGCAGCGGATGTTTGGGGCGCACGCGGTCATGCCGCGACCGCGTGCAAGCGCAGAACACCACGGGATCTGCCGGTCGAAACGGGGTGTGCGAGTCCCTGGCTGCTCGCCCCGATCGCGGCGAGAATGAGTGAATGGATCAACCTCAACTCGCCGAGTTCCTCCGTAGCCGGCGGATGGCGCTGACGCCTGACGACGTCGGGTTGCCCGGCGGGGCGCGCCGCCGCACGAGTGGCCTACGTCGCGAGGAAGTCGCGTCGATGGCGATGATCTCCACTGACTACTACTGCAGAATGGAGCAGCAACGCGCCTCGCAACCGTCGGTCGAAGTGGTGGCGTCGTTGGCAAAGGCGCTCCGTCTCTCCCTGGACGAGCGTGATCATCTATTCCGACTGGCCGGTCACAATGCGCCTGCACGCACGCCGACGGGCAACGAGGTCAGCGCTGCGATGATGCGCATCGTCGCTCGACTTCAGGACACGCCGGCGCAGGTGATGTCGGCGCTGGGAGAGACCCTGGTCCAGACGCCGCCTGCGCGAGCCCTCCTTGGCGACGAGACCAAGTACGAAGGGCTGTCCCGCAGCGTCCTCTACCGGTGGTTCACCGACGACGAGGCGCGCCGGGTCTATCCGATCGAGGATCATCCGAAGGTCGGGAGGTCTTTTGTTGCAGGCGCTCGCATCGCCTACGTGCGTGACGGGGCGACTTCCCGCGCGGCCCAGGTGGTCGAATCGCTGCTAGAGCTCAGCCCGGAGTTCGCGGAGCAGTGGGCGCAACACCATGTCGACCAATCCCACGAGCTGGACAAGCGAATTGTGCACCCGCGGTTGGGAGTTCTCGATCTTCAGTGTCAAGCGCTCCACGACGTGGCGCACCTCCATACGTTGCTCGTGTTCACAGCGGATCCCGCTACCGAAAGCCGCGCCAAGCTCGCGGCGCTCTGCGCTGCCCCGCACGATTACCAGCGTGACGCCCCCGTCGAAGTTGGTCCTGCGTAGGCCTGGTCACGTCTCCGAGTCAGGACGACAGGTATCGGGCGTGTGGAACGTCAACGGTCGAATCGGTGGTGGCCGATGACCGACAGCAGCTGCATGGTGGTTTCGTCGGCCGAACCTGGAATCGCCTGATAGATCACCACCCGTTGGCTTAGATCGGTCACCTGCAGAACCTCGCGCTGCAACTCGAGTGGACCAAGACATGGATGAATGAAACCGCGTGGCTCAATGGTGGACGGTTGATCTCTGAGTTCGCTGCTTCCCCAGAGCGCAGCGAATTCCTCACTTCGACTGAGCAACACCGCGATGAGATCGGTCGTTGACCGAGTGACTGGCGTGCTCGATTGCGCGTGCCGCAGGTCAGCCGCGATCTCCTCGCTGATTGCGCGGTGATCGATGGGCGCGTAACGCGTCCGCTCGCCTATGTCGAGGAACCAGCGATAGTAACCGCTGCGTGCTCGTCCGGTATGCCTGCTCTGATCACCGATCAGTAACCTGGAAGCCCTTGTCTGCCAAAGCACCTCGCCCAGCGGACCGACGGAGTGCGCTGGGGTGTCGGAGAGTCTGTCGAGCAGCAGCATCACTCCCGGATCGACGTGCTTGCAGTCCTCATCGTCGCCTGCGGCATAACCGGCTGCCGCGAACAACGTGTCACGTTCCTCACGGGTGAGCCGAAGGCCCCGTGCAATGCTCGCCAGAGTCGTGGGTGAAGGACGAGATCCGCGTTCTCGGGCGTCTCGGGATCGCTCCAGCCGACTGTAATAGTTGACCGATATCGAGCAGAGTTCGGCAACTTCTTCGCGACGAAGACCCGGAGTGCGCCGACGCCGACCTCTGGCGAAGCCGACGTCCTCGGGCTGCAGTGCCCGGCGACGCGTTCGCAGCAACTCCGCCACGCGGCCGAGATCGAGATCCGGAGAAGTCACGTCTCGATCTTGCGGCTTCACTGCGGACCGGTGGAAGGGCCTGAGCATCCCCGGATCCGCGGTCCGTGGACGTTAACGGGGGAGCGCCGATCAGGGGATAACCTCGGCCTGAACTGGTGCGGGCGGACGTGACAGATTCGAATCATCAGCAAACGCAGATGAAACGAAGGAGAGCGGAATGAGCAGCAAGGCGTCGGTTGTCGTGCCGGACATGCAGGGTCGTCTCGCCGTGATAACGGGTGCGAGCGACGGCATCGGATACGCCCTTGCCTGCAGGCTCGCTCATGCCGGCGCCGACCTGGTGCTGCCCGTGCGCAATCTCGCCAAGGGCGACGCGGTGGTGCAGAAGATCGGTGCCATGGTTCCGGGAGCGAACATTCAGCTGCTTCCCCTCGACCTGTCATCTCTGCAGTCGGTAGCCGATCTCGCGCAGAGCCTGCTGAGCGCCGGGCGCCCGATCAACGTGCTGATCAACAACGCCGGGGTCATGAGCCCGCCCGACCGGCAAACCACGGCGGACGGATTCGAACTCCAATGGGGGACGAATCATCTGGCCCACTTTGCGCTCACTGCCCGGCTGCTGCCCCTCCTCAATGCCGGCAACGCACGTGTGACCACTCAGTCAAGTGTCTCTGCGCAGATGAATGGGATCAATTGGAATGACCTCAATTTCGAGCGGTCCTACGCGGACTCCAAGGCCTACAGCCAGTCCAAGATTGCGAATCTGATGTTTGCACTCGAGCTCAATCGGCGCAGCGGCGCCGCCGGCTGGGGCATCACCAGCAACGCGTCCCATCCCGGTGTGACTCCCACCAATCTTCTTAAGGCACAGCCGGATATGGGCCGTTCCCGAGATACGTTGAGCTTCCGGATGGTGAAGGTGTTCGCGCAACTCGGCCTACTGAATCGGTCGGCTGAACAGGGCATGCTGCCCGCGCTGTATGCGGCGACGGATCCGCACGCCGAGGGCGGCAAGTTCTACGGACCCAGCGGCCTTCTTCACTTGTCGGGGCCTCCTGCCGAACAGCAGGTCTATCGACCGGCTCGCGACACGGAGGAGGCCGCGCGCCTGTGGGAAAGGTCGGAGGAACTCGTCGGCGTTCAATTCGTCAGGCACTGAACCGGTCAAACCCTCTCGGTCTGCCCGCTGGAACCCTGGCTGCGCCACGGAAAGTACACGGAGAGGACAGACGTGACGCGGCGGGCGTTAACGAGATGGCGTGGCGAAGCGTGGGAACAGCGCCGTGGCAGTGATTGCCATCGCCGAGAGCTCACTGTCGTCGAGGATCGTCGTCGACTTCAGAAGCTGCAGGTTGGTCTCGATGACGCTCTCGCCCGCAGGCGGATAGTCGGATCCGTAGACGATGTGCGATGCGGTGGTGGTTTCGAGAAGCGGCAACAACGAGTTGGCGTGTGCAGACAATGCCGTGTCGTAGTACAGGCCGGCAAGCTGGCTCCGGATCTCGTCGGTCGTGACGTCGTTTGGGTTCGGTACCCAGCCGAGCATCCCAGTCGTCGCAACGCGGGTGGCCAGTGTCGGTAGTACGCCGCCGGCGTGGGCGATGATGAATCTGATCTGCGGGTAGCGCAGGAAGACCCTTGCGTAGACTGCGTCGACCACGGTCCGCGCCGTGTCCATCGGAAACTCGATGACGGGCCCCGGTCTCCCGCACGAGAGATGCGAGAAGCCCGCAGGCTCGACCGGATGGACGAATACTGTTGCCGCGCGGTCGTTCAGTGCGGCAAAGACGTCCTCGAATAGCGAGTCGCCCAGATAGTGGCCATCGTAATTGGTAATGAGGACGAACCCGTCCGCGTTCAGATCGTCAGCGGCCCGGTCGATCTCCGACAGCGCGGCTCGCGGTTCGGTCAGCGGGAGGTTGGCCAGCAGGCCGAACCTGTCGGCCCTTTCCGCGACGACCTGGGCTCCTAGGTCGTTGAAGCGGCGCGCCGAGTCGACGGTCAATTGATTGGGGTTGGACAGTAACTGGGCGCGTATCGCGTGAGCGTCCATGAACTCGATGGCGAGTTCGGGGCTCCAGCTGCTGGCCGGTGGGAACAGGAAGTTGCTCCGCTGGTGGGCGGCGAGTATTGCGGGGCGCTTGTCATCCGGTATGGGTGGCGCATAGTGCGCGTGCACATCGACGAGGTCGTCGCCGGTGCGGTCTTTGAGGTTGGTGTTCATGTCGGCGTCGTCCTTTCGACGGTCTTGGGTTCGCTGGCATGCCCGGCGATCCTCAACGAGGTGGAGCGGCGAGGATCTCGGTGGCGATTGGCTGCCAGTCGACCTCACGCGACCGGCTCTGGACTACGCGGCCGAACGGCTGGTCACCGAAATGTATTGCAAAGGCAAAAGTGTCGGGTTGGCATAGTTCGTCGAGAAGGCGTGCGCGGGCCGCGGGAACCAGGTCGGGTGCAGCATCGGGTGCCGATCCCCATTCCGGGTGGCTCAGCTGAGCCGGCACGTGGAATGCGTCGCCGAAGGCGATCAGTCGTTGGCCGGAGGATGACGAGATGGCGTACGACGTGTGACCGGCGCTGTGACCGGGAGTGATGAGCGACCGGACGCCAGGCAGGATTTCGTCGCCGTCCGTAATGCGGCTGAGAGCCGAAAGTCGCTCCATCGGTTCGATGATCGAGTCGTGGTCGCACGCCCCGAGCGGCCGCTCACCCCGATGGAACGGTTGGAGTTCCAACTCGGCGACGACGTAGCGCGCGTTCGGGAACGTCGGCTCCCGGCGACCGTCGTCGCCGTCCAGGAAGGCCCATCCGGCATGATCGACGTGCAGGTGGGTGAGGGCGAACACATCGATGTCATCGGGATGAACGCCCAACGCAGCAAGAGTGTTCAGGAACTCGCCGGAGTCGTTTCTGCCGATTGCGTTGTCGCTCTTCATGTTGCCTAGTCCAGCGTCGATCAGCAGAGTCACGTCGGGGGCCTGGACCAGTAGTCCACCTGCGGACATCGCGACGCAACCGTCATGGTCGATCTGCGCCGGGTTCTCATCCCAGTATGTAGTCGGGATTGCGTGTAGAAAGATGTTGGCGGCCAACCACATAGACCCGTCCACTACATAGGTGAAGGTCAATTCGTCCATCTGCCAACGGCGGTACCGACGATTGTTCGGTGAGCTTTCCGACCTTTGTCGTCATGAGAGGCTTTCGGTTGTCGGGGAACGGAGCCCACAGAGATTCGGGCGAGACGGTGGTCAGGGCTGCTAGCGTCGGCCTGCTGGGGGCGAGCAAGTGGAGGCCGTCGGGCTACATCTGGGCGCCGCCGCTGACCAGCAGATGCTGGCCGCTCACCCAACCCGCCAGGTCGCTTGCGAAGTATTCCGCGGCATCGGCGACGTCGTCCGGCCGTCCCATTCGTCCACCAATTGGCCGCACCACGGCGTTCATCTTGTGATAGCGGTCGTCCTTCGTGATGTTCGTGAACACCCCGGCCCCCTCGATGACCGTCGGCAGGATCGTGTTCACCGTGATGCCGCGCTTGCCGAGTTCCAAGGCGAGGACTCCCACCAAATATCGCGGCGCCATCTTGCTGGATCCGTACAGACCGACGCCGGCGAACGGATTGCACGTGGTGCTCGAACCGATGTAGATGATCCGCCCGCTATCGGCGACATGGTGTGCCGCCTTCTGCAGCGTGAAGAACGCGCCCTTGGTATTGATCGCGAAAAGACGATCGAACTGCTCCTCGGTCGCCTCGAGGACCGGTTGATCCACGATTTCGACACCCGCGTTGGCGACAACGATGTGGAGGTCGCCGAAGGCGGCACGTGCGCCCTGAAAGAGGCGGTCCAGATCGGCGGTCTTGGACACGTCGGCTTTGATGGCAATCGCCTTGCCGCCGACGCTCTCGGCATCCTTCACCGTCTGCGCCGCATTCGCTTCATCGCCCGAATAGTTGATGACGACGGACTCACCGCATGATGCAAACCGCAGTGCGATGGCGCGACCGATCCCGCGTGCAGATCCCGTGATCAACGCCGCCTTGCCGTTCAGATCGGTCATTCCTCGTACTCCTTCGGTTCGGTAGCCGCGAAGCCGTCGACTCAGTTCGACTTCCTGGAACGGGCCGCCGATCAGTCGGACCCGCTGCCGCTCACGGTAGGCGCTAGCTTGCATGCTAGCAAGTAACTGCGTTCCGTAGGCATGTTCCTGCCGCGTCCCGCGACGGCGGACGTGCAGCTGGCGATCTCGTCGGCGTACGCCGAACTTTGCCGTGCGAGAAAGCCGTCGGTTCAACGAGTGCTGGACGTAACACCAGCGACTGCAGCCGCGTCAGTCTTTGCGGCACACCACGACTCGCGAGGAGGTCGCACAGAAGACAGTCACCACCGACGCGGCGCACGGCACTTCCACAGCTTGCGGGCGACAAGTACAGTCGCCGCTACGGATGGTGGATTTCGTTATGCACGCGGGCGGCGACCGGTCGCGTGCGACCTCGATGGCTTCCTTGCGGACTTCGAGGGTTTCGTCACAGGCCTGCCCGTGAGACCCGAGAGTGCGATGCAGGCGGCTTGGTCGGCGAGCTCGTCGATGGACCCCGTCGAACGGGCGCCGTCGAACCACTGGGTGGTCCCGTTGCACATACCGACGAGCAGCAGGGCCTGCGTCATCGGGCGCGCTGTGACGAATAGGCCGGCTCGTTGACCGGCGTCGATCACGTCAGCGACGCGGTGAACATATCCGGACATGCCCTTGCGAAGGACTTCAGCGCGAGGCCCGCTGAGCTTGTTCAACTCTGCGAACTGGACCCGGAACGTATCCGGCTGCGCTAGTACGACTCGGACATGGTTACGGACGATCTCGGTCAATGCCGCATCCGGCTCCAGATCAGCGTCGAAGATGGGTTGCGACGTCGAGATCATCGCCTCTCCCGCCTGAGCAATCAGCTCGTACAGAATCTCGTCCTTCGCGGGAAAGTAGTGGTACACGGCTTGGCGGCGAAAGCCCAATTCCACGGCGATCTGGTTGAGATTCGTCTCGCGGTATCCCTGCTCGGCGAACAACTTTGTGGCTGCCCGCAGAATGTCCTGGCGACGTGCGGCGTCCTTGTGCTCCACGGGGCGTGGTCCGCCGGGCGTCTGCTCGGGTCGCGTTTGGTGTACCACCACGGTGTCCTTCCGCCAACTGTCGGGTATCAAGGCTAATGCTCTGCCGACGAGCCACGCCGGGCGGACATGCCCAAGTGTCGGTGACGCGCGTCCTTCAGCGTGGTTCCCGATGCGCTCCGCTCCCGAGTCGGTCCGCGGCGAAAATGCTAGGGCACCCTGCGGTTCTCGTGGCCCGACGCTGACCGTGAACTCGAAAGGGGTCGATGACGGGAACCCGGCAGTTTCCCAGCGAGACGATTGGCGTTGACATTTGCTTGCGCGCAAGGAAGTCTGTCAGTATGTGGCAGGCGCCGTTCCGCGTGGAAGACATCGACGTGCACTCGGCTCTCAGCTCGTACGGGCGGGCAGATTTCGGATCGAACAGATCACGACGCGCTCTACCCGTTGGGAACCAACACATGACGCAATCGGCGATGTCGAAGCTGGCGCGACCGCAAGCGCGGCCCTGGAACCTCGACACGGTGAGGAAAGAAGAAGATCCAAGTGGACGTTGAACGTACCGACACGGCCGAGCGGACCGGCGAGATCCCCAGTGCCTTCGTGTACTTCGAAGAAGAGAACCGCCCCAGCGGTATCGGTTTGACGAAGCGGCTGGACAGGCTCGCGCGCACCGACCTGCGTCTGCCTACCGATGTGGTTTCGAGGATGGGCCGTGCGCTGGATCAAGGGGACCGGCTCGGTGACTCCTGGTATGCCGATGCGCGGACTCGGGGGTCGGTCCGGCAGGCGCGCGACGAATTCAACACCGCCGTTCAGGGTGGCATCGAGGCGGTGGACGAGCCATCGCCCGCTCTCGTGGAGCTGTTCACGCAGATCCACACCGAACCGGACTGGCTGGATTGGGATTTGTTCGATCGAGGTGCCACCGTGTTCCGACGATACGGCAGGGAGCTCTACCCGTACTTCGGGATGGCGACGTTCGCCGGTTACCGCACCCCGTCGGTTACCAAGCCTCTGATCCTGACCGGCGCCTACACCGGAAACTCGGCGCTGAACCGCTTCTGGGAGACGTGCAAGCACTGGACCGACATCAGCGAGCCCGACGGAATGCGCCGGGGCAGTGCGGGTTACGCCACCTCGCTACACGTACGACTGCTGCACTGCATGATTCGGGCACGGATCATCAACCACAACGAGTGGGACCGGCCGCGGCTCGGAGTTCCGATCAGCCGGTTCAACATGTTCACCACGCTGATGGCGGGGTCGATGATCTCGGGAACTCAACTGCGGACGATCGGGTATCGCACCACCGACGATGAGATCGTCGCGATGCTGCACATGTGGCGCTACGTAGGCTACGTCATGGGCGTGGAGACACCGTGGTACCCAGAAACCATCGAAGACGGCTACCGTGCGATGCGGTTGACCGCGCTGGCGCAGCGCACCGAGGACAACGACGACAGCCGAAAACTGTGTCACTCCTTCATGGATTCCTACAGACCCGATCCCGAGTCGGGAGGATGGAGTCGGGCCAAAGCCGAGCTGAACTACCGCTTTCAGTTGGGCCACGCCTACTTCTACACGCCTGGGTCGTACGTCAAATCCGACTTCCCGAACGTCGGACCCTGGCGCTTCGCACCACTACTGCGGTTCGCGCCGAACTTCGTCCGAGATACGGCCTGCCAGAATATCCCTGGCGCCGCGCGGGTGGTCGACCGTCGACATCGCCAATGGCGACGAAAGGAACTGGATCGCACACTCGGCGCGGGTAAAGGCAGCTACAGCCCCGTGGAGACGCTATCCCGCTAGCTAAGTTTGATTCAGGCAAGGCCAGGTCCAGAGATGCGGCGTACGGCGTCGTCGTGCGATTCCTCGAGGTGATCGTTTAGGCGGTCAGCGCACCGGCCTTGGGAATGCCCCGATCCAATGTACCTGTGCAGGTTACGAATTCGCGGCGTTGGCAGCCGTTGTGTTGAGTGGTCTGTTCGGGGCTAGCAAATCCGCAATGCCGAAGCGCGCCATACTCGGACCTGTCTGGGTTGCCCGAAGCCGGTGCGCCATAACGGAACCGGTAAGACGATTGAACGGCTGCGTCACGCACGGCAGGGCCGACGGTCTTCGCACCCGCGAAAGTCAAGCCGAACGTGACGAAGAGACTGGGCCTTCGTCGCTGAGCGGTGAGAAGAGGACCTTGCCTCTGGTAGCTAGGCACGCCGACATATGGTCGAGTACGGCGAAATCACCTGACGAGCTCAAACACAAGATCGAGCTACTGAGGCGCAATTGCGACCGGATCGGCCGGGACCCCGACGAGATCGACACAGCACAGAGTTTCCTTTTCGCGGACCCGTTCGAGGACCTCAATGGTTTCCTCGCCGAGGTTGATGCCTATGCCGCACAGGGAGTTTCGTTCGTCGCCGCGATTGGCTAACGCGAGCGGAGCCACCAATCACTCTGTCTACCAATGTAAGTGCCGACATGAGCAAGCAAGACTGATTGATACGTCACACGAGCGGCCAGTTCCGTAGAGCCGTATCGGCCACCCGGTTGAGGTCGGCACGACTGGCGCCACTGGCGGCCTGGACGGCGATGCCGTTGGACACGGTGATGATGTAGCGGGCGAGCACGCCAGCGTCGACGTCGTCGGGTAGGTCGCCTTCGTCAGCTGCGCGCCGGAAGCGCTCGGTCAGGCGAGCAACGCTCTCGTTGCGCCACGCGGCGAGCATGTCGCGGATCTCGCGAGCCGCGCCACCGGCTGCCAGAGAGCCTTGCACCGTCAGGCAACCTGCAGGAGCGTTCGCGTTGGTAGTGGTTTTGATCGCCCCCTTCAGAATCGCCACAGCCACCTCCTTTGCCGCTGGTTTCTGCAGGGCCTTCAAGCCATACGAGGCGGGGCCATCGACGTAGCGCTGTAGGGCCTTGGCAAATAGTTCTTCCTTATTGCCGAAAGCCGCGTACATACTGGTGCGACTGATTCCCATGGCCGCGGTGAGGTCGGTGAGGCTGGCTCCTTCGAAGCCTTGCTCCCAGAAGACCTCCATCGCCCGTTGCAGCGCCAGGTCCGAATCGAACTCTCTCGGCCGCCCCATCGGGGCTTTCTGCTGGGCCTTCACGCTGGCGATAATACCCTTTGTGCACCGATAGGTACCGATGTGCCAGGTCCGCTTCAGTACTGATCGGTATCAAATAATGGCGCGCGGCGAGCAACAGCGCTGACTGCCCGATGCGGCCCACGTCGACGGGGCCATCGACTCTGTCACATCTTGGCTACGGCGCGCGTGATCGTATTGGGGGTGATACGCAGGAGGGGCGGGAGGAGCTTGGTGGAACCCGGCAGAGCGAGCGGACGCCGTCGAGCCAATGCCTTCAGCGTCGCCTCCGCGACCGCCTCGGGAGCCATCTTCTTCCCATTGAGGTCGGCGTTCATGCGGGTATCCGTATTTGGGGGAAGTAGTTCCAAGACATGGGTTTTGGGCGCGAGTTGACGGCGCAGCCCTTCGGCGAATCCGTGTAGTCCCGCTTTCACGGCACCGTAAGTTGGTGCTCTAGTGGGCGAAACGAGCGCGAAGCCAGATGTGACGAACACGATCGCTGCGATATCAGGCCAGCGGTTTAAGACTTCGCTTGTCAATTGGATTGGCGCCGTGAGGTTGATGGCGATCTCTTGCTCGAGGCCGCGGGCAGCGTCGGGGTCTGCGGCGAAGTTGCGTTCGTTGAACGTCCCCGCGTTATTGATGAGAACGTCGAGGCGCCCAAACCTCTCTGCAATGGCGTCAAGCATCGCAACTCTGGCCGGCGCGTCGGTGACGTCGGCTTGCACGGCCAATGCGTCAGGGTGTCGCCGGCGGAATCGCTCCAGGGGCTCGGACGCTCGACCGCATACCGCGACCGAGGCGCCTCGGTTGAGATAGGCCTCCGCCAGACTCAGACCAATACCGGCGGTTGCTCCGGTGATCAAAACGACCTCTACCGGCTCGCTTGGTGTTGCCATCCGAAGACGTTCCTCCCGCCAGAGTTTTATACCGGTCGGTACTGATATCACGTTACCACTTATGTATCGAACGATTCAAAAGTGTGAGATGCCCGGGCGGTGTGGTGATGCGTCGTCGAACAAGCCGAGTCCGCGGATCACGCGCAAGACTTCATCGTCGAGAGCGATGGCGCGCTGGCCGTCGCATGAGCATCGTCCTTTTGTGTAGTGACAGTCAGGCTGCGATGAGCCGGATTGGCAGGTGGTCATGGCGGTGGATGATGTTGTTGATCCCCCACGTCGGTTCGGCGGCGATCTCGATGCGCTCGACGCGCTCGAGCAGCGCCTTGAGCATCGCCGTGGTCTCCAGCCGGGCAAGGCCTTGGCCAGCGCACGCGTGTGTGCCGCTGCCGAACCCGACGTGACGTCCGGCGTCGTTGCGGACGTCGAAGACGTCGGGCGCAGCCCATTCGCGTTCGTCACGGTTGGCCGAGGCATACAGCACCAGCACACGGGCCCCGGCAGGAAGGGGCACGTCGGCCATGATGCTCGGCCGGGCAGTCCTGCGGGTGAACGCACGCAGTGGTGATTCATAGCGGACCACTTCGTTGATGGCGTTGGGAATGAGCGAGGGATCGTCCTTGAGCAGCTGCCATTGTTCGGGATGGGTGGCAAACAAGTACAAGGCACTGGAGATCGCGCTGATCGTCGTGTCGAGCGATGGGGCGATGTAATCGATCAATAGCGGCGGCACCTCGTCGACGGCGAGGTGGCCCTCGTCGACGGCGGTTAGTAGTTCATGCGCCAAGCTGCCGGGAAGCACGTTGCGTTCGCGCACGATGCGGCGAGCGAAGCGCAGCATCTGCAGGCTGCGTGGCACAGCCCGCAACGCCTGCAGGTTCGCCGGTCCGAGGATGTCGAACGTGGCTGCGGCCCAGTCGAGTAAGTAGTCGCGCTGGTCGCGTGGCCAACCCACCAGATCGGGTACGACAGCCAACGGAAGAGCCGTGGCCAGGTCGACGACGGCATCCACCGTCCGCCGGCTGACAGCGTCCGCGACGATGGCGCGTGCTTGGGCGTCGACGTCGTCGCCCAAGGTGCGCAGAGCCCGCGGCATCAGCCGGTGGGCAACGAGTTTGCGGCGACGGTCGTGGTCGGCACCGTCGCTGTTGAGAGTGGTACCGCGCGAGAGTCGGTTGGTTAGTGTGTTGGCTGCGACCCCGTGCCCAGAGACGAATAGACCGTCGTCGCGCAGGGTGGCTTTGCATTCGGTGTATCGCGGCAAGGCGTAGAGACGGTGGCGTGCCAGCCACACCACTGACCCCAGTTCGCGCATCGCGCGGTAGTGGGGGTAGGGGTCGAGAATGGCTGAGCGAGCGTAGATGTCGGGCCGGTACACCGACACAGCCGAGGGGCGACGAAGCACGCGGATGATTCCTATTCGTGGTGAACGACGCCGGCAGGCGGCGAAGGTGGCGGACTGACCGGGCGGGTAGGCACGTCTGGCACAGCGGTCGGGTGGTGGTCGAGCAAGAACGGCGGAACGGCTTGGCACACTGCGGTGAGATCGCCGCCGGCCATCATGATGGTGCGGTCGGGTCGAACGACTGCGGCCTTGACGTGATGGCGGCGCAGCCACCGGGCCAGCTCTGAACCCGCGGCAGCGTGGACGGTGCTCGCGCCGCGGGCGTCGAGGATTTCCTGCTGCTCAGCGGTCAGGGCAACCCGAGTGATCACGCCGAACCCAAGTCCGAGCTCGTCATCGAGGCGAATGCCGTTGCCGAGCAACGGATTCAGGCACAGATGGCCGACGATGCCCCGTCGTACAAGGGTGCGCTCCACCAACGTCGAGGATCGCAGGGACGGGGTCCGAGAATCGGTGACCTTCGCCCGCAGTCCTGGCACCAGATGCAGCCAGGGCAGTATCACTGAGCGGGCGGCCGTTCCGAGCCGGCCGCCAGACGTCATCGCGCGGCCGATGTTGAGCGCCAGCGAGATCATGTGGCGGGCGTGCGGGCGGCGCTCGGCCTGGTAGCTGTCGAGTGCACTACGCGGCAGATCGCCGCGGCGCACACCGGCGATCTTCCACGCCACGTTCATCGCATCGCGCACTCCGGCACCCATGCCTTGGCCGATGAACGGCGGTGTCAGGTGGGCGGCATCGCCGAGCAGGAAGACATTGCCGCGACGCCAGCGGTCCGCGAGCTGGGCGCGAAAGGTGTACTCGGCGACCCGAATTACCCGGAGATCGGCGTCGTCGACATCCCGCGTCCACGGAGCGATCAAGGGGCGCAACTCCGCTAGGGTGGCATAGTCATCTACCGATTCGTGGTCCAGAAGCTGGAATTCCCAGCGGTAGCGGGCAGGCCCGATGCGCATGTAGGTACCCGCGCGGTCGGAGTCGCACAGTTGGTGCACGCCCTCCCACTGGTGCAGGTCGGCATCGGACGCGATGTCGATCACCAACCAGCGCTGTTCGAACTTCAAGTTGCGCATCGTTGCACCGATCGCCGTGCGAACCATGCTGTTGGCGCCGTCGCAGCCGAGCACGAAATCAGCGGTGATCTCCGAATCCTGGCCGCTCATGCGGTCGCGCACGCGCAATCGCAGCGGACGCGCATCGGGGATCACCTCGACAACCTCGGTGTCACCGCGAAATCGAGCGAGCGGGTAGCGGGTAATGTTGGCGCGCAACAGTTCTTCGAGCTGTGGCTGGTCGAACATGTTGGCCGCCGGAAAGCCGTTCCTTGTCACGGCGGTATCTCGGTGGAACTGGGCCAGCACGGTCATGTTGCGATCGATGAGCCGCAGACCGCGGGCCTGCCGGGAAATCTCGGCGAACTCGCCGGCAATCCCGAGGCGGGCCAGGATGCGGTACACCTCGTCGTCGAGGTGAACCGCGCGCGGCTGCGGGTAGACCTGCGGCCACCGGTCCAGCACCAGCGCGTCGACGCCGTATTGTGCGAGCAGGGTCGCCACGGTAATCCCGGTGGGACCGCCGCCGACGACGACAACGGGGAAGTGTTCGGGGAGTGCGTCGTTCGCCGGGTGCGTCATTGCTCGTCGATCTCGTAGGCCACCGCGAAGGACTTCACAGCACGGTCAGCGCGGTGCGGTCGGGCCACAGCTGCGCGGCCCGCAGCACGATGCCATAGGTGCTCGCCGGTAAGCCACGTCGGTCCAACGGAACTGCTTCGATGGCCGCGACATCGCCCGGCGATTGCGCTGCGGGCCAGAGCATGTCGGCGCTCATGCGTGCTGGACCGTCAGGTGCTGCGTGCCCAGGTCGAGCGCGCCGTCGTCGGTGGCGATCGATGCCTCCACGACGTCGCCGTGCTGCAGGTATTTCGGATTCTTGGCCTGCCGGGAGAAGAATGCCTTCCATTTGACCGCGGGCGGCAGGAGGTTGCCGATGATCTCGATGGGCTTCGGCGGGGCGGTGAGCGCGGTGCCTGCGGGGGTGCCGGTGAGCACGAGGTCACCGGCGGCCAAGTCTTGGAAACGGGTGAGTGACTGCAGCGCCTGCAGCGGGCGATACAGCATGTCGCCCTCGACGACGGCGTTCTGCCGCTCTTCGCCGCTAACGCTCAACCGCAGCCTCAGGTCGCCGAACCGGGCGAGCTCGGCGGCATCCAGAAGCACCAGGTCCGGTCCGACGGGCGTGAATGTCGGGTACGACTTCGCCTCGTAGAACTGGGTTTGCGGCAGTTGGATGTCGCGGGCGGACACGTCGTTGGTGACCGTCAGCGCGGCGATGATGCTGGGCAGGTCGTTCTCGGTCACCGTCGTCCCGGCCGGGACGTCGCGTCCGATTACCAGACCGATCTCGACTTCATAGTCCAGCAGTTTCACGTGTGCCGGCCGGACGATCTTTGCGAACGGGCCGGTGATCGAGGCGGAGGATTTGCGAAAGAAGGTAAGCGGCACCGTCTTCGGGTCTATCCCGGAATCGAGGACATGGGATTCGAAGTTCGTCATCTGCGCGATCACACGGCACGGTGTAGTCACCGGAGACAGCAGCGTCAACTCCTCGACGGCGACGGTGCCGCCGCTGACGGCGGCCGCGTCGATGGCGGCCCTGTCGGCCAGCAGCTCGGCGGTGCTGACCGCGGACGTGGTGATCGGTGCCGCGCCGGTGGGGGTGCGCACCCACCACCCGTCGGCAGTTCTGAGGACGGAAGTGGTCATGAGATGGCAACTTTCAGTAGGCCGACGAGGCGGTTGAGGTCGAATTCGTTGTCTTCGCGCAGGGCGGTGAGCATCGAGGTCAGTTGATGCCGTGCTGCGCGCGGATCGGCGTCGAGGAAGTCCTTGGTCGCAGGGGGCCCCCACTGCGCGAGACCCGAGGCGGTGAACGGTGCCCAGCCCGGTTCGAGGGTGTTGTCGAACATGTCACCGTCGGCGAAGTGTTCGACCAGGAAGCCGTCCGGGTCGCGCCAGTAGTCGAACAACTGACTGCCCTGGATGTGACGGCCGATCCCCCAGGAGCGGAAGTAGCCGCGCTCGCGGAGGTATTCGCCACCGGCGGCCAGTGTGTCGAGGTCGGTGACCTCATACGCCGAGTGGACGTAGCGGTTGGCCGGTCCGAGTGCGAGGGCGAGGGTGTGATGGTCGGCGGGAGTGTCGCCGCGGTCGCATCGGATGAAGCTCATCGCCGGGCCGCGGCCCCGCTGACCCGGGAAGAAGAGGAAGTCGCTAACGATCATCCCGAAGGTGTCCAGGTACCAGTTGAGCGTCTTCAGATACGTGGTGGACTGCAGGACCACGTGACCCAGCCTCTGCACACGGGCGGGCACCCGCGGCGGTCGCACCGTGGCGTTGATCCGCGTGGCATCGGGTCCGGTGTTGACGACCTGCGGCGCCTGTTCGGGCTGAGCGGGCAGTTCGTGCATACCTGCGACGACCTTGACCGCCATGCCGCTGGGGTCGGTCAATTTAACCCCTACTCCCCCCAACGATTCGGGAAGGGGCTGCAACCGAGCACCCGTCTTGTCGGCCAACCGCAGCACGTCGACCTCGTCAGCTGCGCGCAACGCCAGTCCCGCGAACCGCGTGCGCTGAGCGCGGCGCAGGATCACACAGGGCGAACCAGCCGCGGTGCCGCGCAGATGTAGCTCCTGCGGGTCGCGCACAGCGATGCCGAATCCGAAGCTGCGTGCGAACGCCTCCGCCCGAACGAGATCGGGCTTGTCGAACTCCAGCCACGCAATGTCCGCGACCCGGATGACGGGATCCCGCGAGCGGCCAGAATGCTCGCCGCGTCGGGCTCCCTGTTCACTGTGTAGGTCTTTGTGAACGTCTCGCCGCTGCGTGGCTGTCTGTGCCACGTTGCACCTCCCTCTGCGATTGTTGAGGAAATCGTCACATACGATCGAATCCTCAGTCAAGCCTTCTGACGATATCGTCAGGATTGATCCTGGCTGCTACCATCGCGTCATGGATCTGCCCGAGCGCAGTGTCACCGAGTCAACGAGCGCCCCGGCCAGCCGCTTGGAGCGGCGCAAGCTGCGTACCCGTCACGCCTTGGTGCGCGCGGCCCAGGGGTTCATCGCCCACGGCAAGATGAGTGTGCCGATCTTGGAGATCACGCAAGCAGCCGACGTGGGCATGGGGTCCTTCTACAACCACTTCTCGTCCAAGGAGGAATTGTTCGAGGCGGCCCTGACACAGGCTCTCGACGATCTAGGCGCTCTGCTCGACGGGTTCACTGCGCACATCTCGGACCCAGCCGAAGCGTTCGCCGCCAACTATCGATTGAGCGGACGACTGTTTCGCCATCGCCCCCAAGAGGCCGCATTGCTGCTTGCGCACGGCAGCTCATTGATCATGTCCGACCGCGGGTTGTCGCCGAGGGCACTACGTGACATCACTGCGGCGATCGACCATGGGCGTTTCACGATCGCCGATCCCGAGCTGGGCCTCGCCATCGCCGGAGGCATGTTCTTCGGCTTGGCCACACTGCTTCGCGAGCGGCCAGAACGTGACACTGAAGCCACCGTGGACTCGGTGACCGAACGCCTACTGAGGACACTTGGCATGACACCCAAACAGGCCAAAACGCTATGCCAGAAACCACTTCCCGACATCTCGTCACTGCGGGATTCTCCCGCCGAGTGGCCAGCCGTGATGACGTCCGACGCACCCCATCAGCACTCCGACTGACGACCGGTATGACTATCCGCTCATTGGTGACGATTCAATCAGAAAGTGTTGACCGGTCCGGCCCAGTATGTCATCGTCGACGCGAACGGAAACCTCGTCCGCTCAGGACAACTCGGGAGCGGGCAGCGGTAACGGGTTCGCGCCTTCCGGGCGTAACCCGTCGAAGATGATCGCCAGGTAGCGCCGCCACAAGTCGGGCGGCGGATCGGGGAGGCCGTCCATCACGTGCACCGGTGCGCACATCAGCAGGAACACATCGGTGCCGGTGACATCGGGCCGGATCGCGCCCGCAGCGCGGGCGTTGGCCACGAGCTTCTCCACGCCGGCATGGACCTCGTCGCGGATGGCAATCACCCTGGCGTCGCTCGCGCTGTAGTTCTGCAGGTAGGTCAGATCGTGCTGGCGTCGCTGGTCGGCGGCGATGGTAAGGAATTCCAACAGTGCCGCGCCGGGATCACGCGAATCCGCCAACCGGTACGCCGCATCGGTAAGGACGACCAGGTGCCCGCAGACAAGCGAGGCGATCAGATCCTCTTTGGACGCGAAGTGCCGAAACACTGTGCCCTTGGCCACCCCCGCGCGACGGGCGATATCTGCGACCGAGGCCTCGACGCCACGCTCGGCGAACACTTCCTCGGCCGCGGCCAGCAGCGACTCGCGGTTGCGCGCGGCGTCGGCACGCAGGGCGCGAGCAGATGGGATCACCCTCGCATGCTACCAAGTTGACCATACGGTCATCTTCTGCCTACAGTGGTCAAGGCAACATGACCGATCGGTCATCTTGTGTACCCATCTTGAATACCGTGGAGGACAAATGAAATTGGCAGGCGCCACGGCTTTGGTCACCGGCTCCAATCGCGGCATCGGCACGTCGTTCGCAACCGAACTCCTGCGCCGCGGGGCCAAGGTATACGCCACGGCACGACAGCCCCAGCTCGTCGACATCCCCGGGGCGGAGGTGCTGCGCCTCGACATCACCGACCCGGACTCCGTCCGGACTGCCGCCGAGATCGCCGATGACGTCGACATTTTGATCAACAACGCCGCCGACACCGCGGGCGGCAACCTGGTGACCGGCGAGATGGAGGCCATCCGGCATGTGATGGAGTCGAACTACTTCGGTACCTTGAACGTGATCCGGGCGTTCGCCCCGGTTCTCGCACGCAACGGCGGCGGTGCCATCGTCAACGTGCTGTCGGCAGCCGCGTGGCTAACCGTGGACGGCAACACCGCCTACGCTGCAGCCAAGTCGGCCGAGTGGGGGCTCACCAACGGTGTGCGTCTCGAATTGGCCAGCCAGGGAACGCAAGTCGTCGGCCTCATGCCCGGACTCATCGGCACCCAGACCTTGTACGACTTCGCCCACACGGCCGGGATCGAGTTCCCCGAAGGCGTGGTCACCGAACCGGCCGCACTCGTCGAGCTGGCCCTCGACGGGCTAGAGACAGGCGAAATTGAAATCGCCGATGCCATCGGGCTGCAGGCCAAGGCCACGCTCGCCGGGCCGCCGCAGGCGTTCACCCTCTGAGGTTCAGATACAGGCGGTTGGCCGTTCTGCCGTCGTCTCAACATGGTCATGCGCGTTGGCGGGCTACCTGCTCGCGTACGGCTGGGATCAGCTCGGCGGCAAAGCGTTCCAGCACCTCGGATTCGTCGCTGACCACGATGATGAAGGTGCTCACCCCCTCTTCCAGGGCACGGTGACGTCGAGGGCGAAGTCGAAGTTGCCCACACCATGTTGCGCGAGACCGATCATGACCAGCCCCGTTCCTTCCAGGTAGTGCGCCATGGTCAAGCCGCCGACGTCGAGCGGGCGCAGTGTCAGGCTCTCGATGAACTCCGCAACGCGGGCCTTGGCGCGCTCGTCGTCGCCAGCGATGAGGACGTCCATCGGATGGCCCTTGGCCAGGACGGCACCGAAGGTAGTGTTGAATGCCTTGACTACGCTGGCGCTCGCCGGGGCCGCATTGGCGACTTCCTGAGCGCTCGAGGTGCCGTCGGGGGTGGCGAGTCCGTCGGCCGCGGAGTTGACGGGGTTGCAGATGTCGACGATCACCTTGTCCGCCAGTGCATTTCCGTACTGGGCGACGACGGGAACGACGTTGGCGTACGCGAGGGCGACGATGACGAAGTCCCCGGCCGGGACGGCACCGAACTCTCCGGTCGTGGTGCTGCCGCCCAGATCCTTGGCCAGCGCGGCGGCCTTGGACTGATCGCGGCCGATGATCTCGACGGTGTTGCCGCCCGCCACGGCCAGTGCGGCGATGGTGCGGGCCATGTTTCCGGTGCCGATGATGCTGACGCTGTTCATGAAATGTCCTCTCTTGTCTGATTATTCGAAGGGTTGATTCCTGCACCCGAGTCCGAACTGGCAGAGGCCGTCGCGAAGGAGGCGCGGCGTTGGCCGTCACGGCCCGTCGGTGCGCAGTTCCCAGGGCTGCATGTCGATGGCCTGCGCGAGGTTGCGTTGCAGCGCAACGCCGTCCGGCAGGGTGCGGTAGAAGATGCTGACCTCGGCGATCTTGGCATTCAGGTCGAGCAGGACGAGGAAGATGCCGTTGACCGCGGCGTCACCTACCTGCAGTCGGAAGTGCGCGGCGTGGTGGGTGTCTCCGCTGAGGACCTCCGTGTAGGTGTCGTCTGAGGACAGTGCGTTGACCCTTTTGATGGTCTCCACGGCGGCCTCCCGGCCGGTGACCGGCTCGTCGCTGAACGGGCCGTACAGCATCACGTCCTCGGCGAGCAGGCCGGTGAGCGTGTCTTTGTCTGCGCCGCCGTTGATGCAATCGACGAAAGACTCCAACGTGTCACGGTGGGGTGCGAATGTGGTCATGCGTCCGCCCCCGGGAAGTAGTGACCGTTGTCCAAGTCTGCGAACAGACCGGGTTCAGCGGGGTCCCAGCCCAGGGTTTGGCGGGTGCTGAGGCTGGTCGCAGGGAAGGATCCGGTGACCAGATTCATGAACTGGCCGAAGTATCCCGGCAGCATCAGCACATCCATGGGGATGCTCACGGCGGGCAGATCCAGCCGACTGCCGATGGCCTCGGCGATGTCGCGGAACGGGATCCCCTCATCCTGAACCGCGTGCCAATATCTACCCGCCGGACCCTTCTCCAGCGCCAGGCGGAACAGGGAGGCGACATCGCGGATGTGAACGGCGCACCAAAGATTCGTGCCGTCTCCGGGGTAGCCGACGACGCCCTTCTCCTTGGCCAGCGCGATCAGCCCCGGCAGGAAGCCAGTGTCATCGGTCGTATCGTGCGCGATGAGCGGAAGCCGCACGATCGAAGACCGCACTCCCTGCTCGGCGAGCCCAATTACCGACCGTTCCACGACATTACGCGCCCGCAGCGTGCCCTTGTGCTCCTCCCCGCTGGGCAGGGCCGGGTCTTCCTCGGTGGCCGGTCGGCCCAAGTTTCCCGGTGAGCCAATACTGCCCGCTGCGACGAGTGGCTTTCCGGTTCCGGCGAGCGCCTCGCCGTAGGCGAGCATGATCGGCACCTCGGCAGCGGCCACGGCGTCCATCCCGCCGGTCGGAAGCAGATCCTGTCGGTGCGCGACGTGGATGACGCCGTCGGCGTCCGCGGCCGCTTCCTTGAGCCCGTCGAGGTCTTCGATACTGCCACGGCGGACCGTCGCGCCGAGCGCGGACAGGGCCTCCGCGGAGGCGTCCGACCGGGCCAGGCCCGTGACGTCGTGCCCGGCGGCGATCAGCTCGGGGATGATGTGCGAACCGGAATGGCCGGTCCCTCCAGTGACGAAAACGCGCATGTGACTGTCCTTTTGATGGTGGGTGATGGTGGGTGGTGCCGGGTGTCGCTTAGCGCAGGACGCTGACGCCGAGGAAGAGATTCGGGTTCTTGACGGAGTGGGTGATGAGGCCCAGCTGCATCAGAGTGGCGTTCTCCAGTGCCCGCGCCATGGGCAGCGCCCCGGCGTCCATCGGGTGCATGCCCAGGCTGTCGACGAACGCCGACACCCGCGCCTTGGCCTGCGCGTCATCGCCGGCGATGAACACATCCACTGGGCGACCGTCGATTGAGCCGGCCGCCAGCACGTCGCAGGGCAGGGTGTTGAATGCCTTGACGACATGCGCGTCGGCGGGGGCAGCCTTGGCAATCTCCTGCGCACCGGAACTGCCCTCGGGGCTAAGGAAGCCGGTGAAATCAGGGGTGATGGGATTGGTGATGTCGACGATGACCTTGCCGTTCAGGGCGTTCCCGAACTGAGCGAGCACCGCCATCGCGCTTGCGTAAGGCACGGCGAGGACGACGATGTCCCCGGCCGGTGCCGTACCCGCCGTGCCGACAGTGGCGCCTTCGAGCGCGGCAACCAACGCTTCGGCTTTGGACGGGTCACGACCGATGAACTCGACTGCGTTGCCGCCAGCGAGCGCACGATTGGCCAAGGCCCTGGCCATGTTCCCCACGCCGATGATGCTGATGCTGCTCATGAGGCATCCCGTCTAGACTCACAGGTGGAAAAGGTTGACTCCTCCACCATATTCCATTTGGTAGATCTGTCAACCAAAAGGGAGGTTGGAGGACGATGGAACCGAACTGGCTGAACGCGCAAGAAGCCTGCGCATGGCGAACCTTCGTCGATGCGCATTACCGACTCGAGTTTCACCTGGCTCGGCGCCTACAGGAGTCGGGCCTGTCCGGGGCCGACTACGAAGTCTTGGCGTTACTCTCCGATCACGACGGGGACCGCATGCCTTCGCATCAGCTACGCCACGCACTGGGCTGGGAGAAGAGCCGTTTGTCCCACCAGGTCCGGCGGATGCAGATCGACGGGTTGATCAGCCGAGAACCCAATCCCGGCGACGCCCGCAGCACCATGATCTGCCTACTGCCGGCCGGCCGCGCTGCGATCGAGAACGCTGCGCCCGGGCACGTGCGGGACGTCCGCTCCAACTTCGTTGACCTGTTCACCCCGGCTGAACTCGACACACTCACCGCCCTCAATCAACGGATCTTGCACAACCTGGCCAAAGTCGAAGACTCCTCCGCCGACGACGAGCCTTCCTAGGTTGCTTCGTCGTCGTCGGGGGGCTTAGCGCACACGACCGACGACACTTGCCCCGAGCAGCGCCACGGCAGCCGACCGTCACTCCACAGATGATGTGTTGTCTCCCAAGCCCTTGAACAGCCGCCAGCGCGTTGCCCGACTCGCCGCCGCGTGAAAGATGCTGTTGCCCAACGACTACTGCGGTCCGCGCTGGCGCTAGGCGGGTGCGGCGCCGCCCTCTGATCCGGTCGGCGCGGAGGGTTCTTTGACCGCCTCCAAGGACACGGTGACGTCGACGGTGTCCCCGAGGGCTGGGCCGCCCCCGGCCAGCACCGGAGTGTCGGTCAGGACGCCGAAGTCACTACGTTTGAGTTTGATTGAGCCTTCGAACCCGGCCACTTCACCGTGACCCATGCCGGCGCTCACGCCGAGAAAGGAGAATGCCAGCGGTAGACGTTTGGTGATTCCACGCAGGGTGAAGTCGACGACGAGCACCCAGTCGTTCTGCCCGGTGCCATGCATGTCGACCGAGACGAGGGTCGCGGTGGGGAACTCGTCGGCGCCGAAGACGTCGGGGGCCCGCAGGTGCTCATCGCGGGTTGGGTTGCCAGTGTCCACCGACCCGACCGCGATGGTCGCCGTGATGCTCGGAGTTCCGTTCTCGGGCACCGTGATCGCCCCGGAGAAGTCGCCGAACCGCCCACGAACCCTGCCGACCATCAGGTGGCGAACCGAGAACGTGATGGACGAGTGCACGGGGTCGACCGTCCATGTACCGGGTGAGACTTGTTGCTCCGCAGTCGAGTTGGACTGGGCGTTCTGCTCGAGTGCGGACGGCAGCTCGTAGAGTTCGCGTAGGACCAAGGCGTTGCGGGCTTGGATGAGTACGCCGCCCTCGTCGACACGTCCGAGTTCGATGGGGGCGAAGCCGAGGTCGGTGCACAACTCGGCCACCGTCGCGCTGGCTGCGGAGTCGTTGCTGGACACGAAGACCACGCGTTTCCCGAATTCGGGTGGACGCTTCTCGGCGAGCTGCGTAGCGGCGGTTTGGTTGAACGACTTGACGACCGCGGCGCCCGGGAAGGCCTCGGCGTTGTACTCGGTCGACAGTCGGCCGCCCAGGATGTGCTCGGATTTGGGCACCAGAAACGCGTTCGTCGCGTCGACGACGATCTTGCCCGACCAGTCCGAACGGGTCTTGCCCAGCTCGCGGACCTTCGGGAACGGAATGGCCAGGATGATCACGTCTGCGCCCAGGGCCGTGTCGAGGGTGGCCGGTGTGATCGCGTCGGACAGTTCGGTGACGTCGATCGTCTCCGGACCTCGCGTGTTAGCCCACAGTAGTGGGACGTGGTGGTCGGAGAATCGTTGTGCCAGAACCGCGCCGATGCTACCGGTGCCCACGATGGCGTACTGCAGCGCGCTGCTCATCGCACGACCTCCGCGGTCCGAGCGACGGCGACGAAGACCGCCAGCGCCAGGAACACGGCGTTCACGGGCCACTGTTTGTACTCTGCGCGTCGACCGTGGAACACCGCCGCGCCCACCTGCAGCAGCGCAAGCCCAACGGCAGCGGCAGGCGTCAGGATGGGTGCGATACCGGTCAGCCACGGCAGGATCAGACCGAGAGCGCCGGCCACCTCGACGCCGCCGATGAGTTTGATCGACGTCGCGGACAACGCCTCAGCGGCGGCCGCCGTGGACGGGTTCTCCGCCAGTTGCTCCTTGGACTTGAGCAATTTCGTGCCACCGATGAAGAGATATGCGGCGGCGAGTAATCCGGACACGGTCCATACCGCGATGTTCACGAGGCTCCTCGAATATGTATGCGTACGAACAGGGTTGGCCCGATCGATTGCGCCTATGAATCTCGTATTGACCCAGGAACCGTGCCCACATATTGGTTGATGCTTCAATAAAGCTAGACCTATTAACGTGACGCGTCAACTAATGTCCTCGGGTTAGAGGGGCTGTTTCCCACGGAATCGCCGGTGCCGAGGGTCTGCCTCGACGGAGCCGTCGCCGGTCCGCACCTCGTATTCAATGGTTGATGGTTGAACTATCCTTCACACGGAGGAGGAGGTCGGCATGACTGCTGCGCGATGGGACACCACCGGGTCGTCGCGATGACGCAACCCAAGCGTCAGCGTGGCCGACCCGAAACGGTGTGGCTCGACGACGATCAGCAACGTGCGTGGCGTCAGCTGCTGTCAATGGTCATGGAGCTTCCGGCGGCCCTGGAACGCGATCTGCAGCGCACCACCGGACTGACGACGTTTGAGTACCTCGTGTTGGCGAATCTGTCGGAGGCCGACGACAAGACGCTGCGAATGTCGGAACTCGCCGGCAAGGCCAACTCCTCGTTGTCGCGGTTGTCCCACGTGGTCAGGCGCCTGGAAGACGACGGATTGGTAATCAAGGGTGTCTGCGCCGACGACGGCAGGGTGAGCGTGGTCGAGCTCACGAAGGCGGGGATGAGGCGAGTCGCCGCCGCGGCCCCGTTGCACGTCGCAAAGGTTCGCGAACTGGTGGTGGAACCGTTGACGAAGGCGGACCTGATGGGGCTAGGCAAAGCGGCCCAGGCCATTACCGCCCGGATCGCCCAGTCTGGTGACGAGTTCACTTGACGCTGCGCCCGCACACTTGCTCCCTCCGAAGAGGCTCTTGACACCCCGCTCATCCCGCCGCGTCTCCACGACGACCGGGCCTGCTACCCGGCGCTCCGGTACCTACCGGGACGGGACTTCCACCCCTAGTCCAGCTTCCAGGCCGCCACATCCGTTGAGCCTACGAGCCACCGCTGAGCACAATGCGCAAAAGCTGGAGATCGCGTACTTCGCGACTAGTGAGCACAAGCGCGCCACGGCGACTGCGGATCCGTAACTTCGGGTGTAGCAGGTGAACCACCCAAGTCCAATTAGCAAGTCTGACAGGAGAACTCCAATGAACACGACTTCACCTCGTGCCTTCGTCCGGTGCATCGCAGGCACTATTGGTACTGCTGCCGTCATCGGCGGTATCGCGATCGGCAGCGCCGCAGCGGCCAACGCAAGCACCACACCGGCGCCTGCGGTGCCCCATAGCCAGGCCACCGACGCTGGCGGACTCATGCAGGCCACGAATGGTGGCGGTCTGATCCAGTCGACCAACGCCGGGGGACTCATGCAAGCCCGCGGCCCAGTCGGCCCAGCCGGCGGCGAACTGATGCACGCAACCAACGGTGGCAACGGTCACCCGCGAGGCGATCAGGGTGGGGGCCTCGCCCCGGAGAGCGGCGACCACAATGCCACTAGCCAGGGAGCTCACGCAACTGGTGATGACACCTGACACCACCTCGGCGGATTAACGGCGGCCGCCCAAGCATGTCGGTGGATCTCCTTGTTGAGCCGCTCTTGGGGATTGTTGGACCAGATCTGTTTGGGGAACGCGGTGAATGCCGACAGCTACGTTCGTGCCGCTTCCAGGTGCTCGGCGACCGTGGGGAGTTTGGCGGCGAGCGCGTCGATGAGGGCGATCATATTGAGCCACAGCCAATTCGGCGTCGGGTTGATCGAACCCTGGACTGGGTGGCGACGCTACCTCGGCAAGAATGGCGTTGGACTGCCAGCACTGCGTACTGGTTGGCGATGAATGTGGCTATCACTCAAGCTGTAGCGGCGACCCATCCGGCCAGTGTCAGATATACGGTAGCGACGGCGCGGTTGATCCGGCGTGCACTCCTTGCCCCGGCTGAGGTGATGCGATGCCCGAGGGATCCGGCGAAATAGCCGATGGGACCGTCGATGCTGAAGTCGACGACGACAAGTACGACTCCGAGAACGGCGAGTTGCAGCGGAACGTGTCCGAGGTGTGGATTGATGAACTGGGGCAGGAACGCGACGTTGAAGAGAATCACCTTCGGGTTGAGCACGTTGGTGATCATCGCGCCGCGAAACGCCGCCCACGGCGAACTGCGTTGAACGGGAATGGATTCGGAGTGATCCGTCCTGGATGGCTTGGTCCGTAACGTCGTCACCGCTAGGTAGATCAGGTAGAGCACGCCCGCCCATTTCAACCCCAGATAGACGGCCGGGAATTTGTGCAGCAACGCGGACAATCCCAGGACCGCGATCATGGCGTGCACAGCCAAGCCCGCCGACACACCCGCCGCTGCGGCGACGCCCGCAGCTCGGCCGTAGCGGCTGCCCAGAGCGACGATCATGACCATATCGGGACCGGGAATCACCACCAACAGCAATGCCGCCAGCAGGAACGGGCCAAGCGAACCAAAATCGACCACCTCTGTACTCAACCATCAGTCCGCGCCGACGACCGAGCCAAGATGTGATCTCGAGACGGTCATATTTCGGCGCCACTACACCCGGGTCCGCCCGGGGCAGTGTGAAAACACCTGTCGATAGCGATGTTTAAGGCGACCCTCGTCGCAGTTGATTCGCCGCCCCGTTCGGTCAGCGGGTTCGAGCGGCTCGCCTTCGTGAAACACCGCGCCGGCACTGAATGATCGCTGCCCGCGGATGTTGAGCGAAGGTCTCCTCGACCCAGGCATCGAGGGCTATCAGTCGGTCGTCGAGACCCGGCCTCAAGTCTCTACGAACGAGACGACCAGGCCCTCTTGACCTTCCATAACTGACATGTCTATCCTGGAATGTGCTTATGCAAGACGCTCGATAAAGGGACCAATGAACGCCGACAGCCCTCGAACGGCTTGAAGGATTACCTCCAGTTCCTGAACCAGGCGCATCTCGCCCATACCGTCGGCCGGGTACGCAGACGAAAGGTGGACCAATGTCGGGAATTACCCCAGGAAGAACCACCGCTGACGCACCCGAGGGAACCGTCGTGTTCCTCATCGGTATGCGAGTCAACCGTCCGTTCAAGCCACACAAGTGGTTTCCGGTGTTCCGTCAGATGCCGCGAATGCTTGCCGAACTGGAGAAGCGGCCCGAGCTGGGCCTACTGGGAGCCACCACCTATCTGAGCGGCCGAACCGCGCTCGTCGTGCAGTACTGGGCCAGTGCCGAGCAACTCAATGCCTACGCCACCGCGCGAGACCACGCCCATCTACCAGCATGGCGTGAGTTCAACCGACGGATCAAAGACACCGGCGACGTTGGTGTATTTCACGAAACCTACGTACTAGGTGGCGGACACGAAACCGTCTACGTCAACATGCCCAGCTCATTCGGGCTGGCAGGAGCCACCACCATGCACCCGGTGAGCTACAAGGGCAACCGCGCCCTGCACCGACTGGATCCCACAGTCCCCGACACACCCACGGTTGAACCGTAGTGACGCAGGGGGCTGAATTACGACGGCCTGACGAAGCGGGACGGCTTCGGCGATCGAGTTAAATTCAGCCGAGACTGCTCTAGTAGGCGCTCGCGCGGCCAGGTCGCCCAATCGGGGTCCGCCCGCCCCAGAGCTCAAAACCAGTCCGGCAACAACGCGACGAAGCTACCTGCGACACGAGACAAGATGTGATCGGCGGCGGCTGGCCTCGTTTCTTTGGAACTGAGAAACGTCCGGGTTGAGAGTTGCGCAAACGTCGTCGAGGATGCGCGCTTGAGCACCTTCGTCCATGGGGTGGTCAGCCCTGTTCTCGAGTTGCAGGAACACTGGCGGGCGCTCGTTGCGCATAACCTTGAGCAATGGCCATATTCGGCAAACACGCCGAAGTCTTTGAGTCCCCGCTGTGCCCGCGTGTCATCGTGTCTCCGCCAACCGATGACACGGGGGCCGCCACAGAATCTGCCGCCCGGCACCACGGATGTCGTCGTCGATGCCGACGCCGTCGGACCCGGTCTGACGGTTCGGGTGCGACTGCCCGACGACTCCACTCAGATTGCCTACGTCACGTTCGACCAACTCGCCGTTTACGAATCCGGCCGATGAACCGCGCAGTCGTCGTCGTGATGTTGGTGCTCGGTCTGGTCACGGGCTGCTCCCGCGTCGTCGCGGGTTCGTCCGTGGTGACCGCCGCGCAGCGGGCACTACCCACCCCCGCTGAGCTCACGGACCTGCTCGGGACGCCCATGCGCGGCGACTCGACGGGCATTACCGATGAGCTACGGGGGAATTCGTCCCCTGGCCAAGAGTGCGACGGAGTCGTGCACGCCGGTGTCGGCCGTACCTACGATGGCGCGCCCATCCGAGCTACCGTCCGCCGGGTGTGGTCGACGCCGCCGGGCTCCGACCAACCCGTCAACGTCGCAGTGGCGATCGTCGAACTGGACTCGGCGGCAACAGTCCAATCCTGGTACCGCCGGATCGCCACCCGATGGGGGCAGTGTCGCGGCATCACCGTCGAAGACCGCTTGAGCGATGACCTCACATTCGTCCAGGCGATCGTCGGCACGAACGACGTCGAAGGTGCGTCCAATGCGGAAGTCCGCGTGTCGACGAAGGACGGGCTCATCACGCCGTTTACGAATTGGCGCTCGCTCACGTCGCATTCGCGGTATCTGATCGACGTCGAGCTCAACGGCCGGGGCGCAGACGTCGAGAAGGCAGGTGCGATCGCAGGCCTCGTCGCTGACAAGCTCCCGTGAGGGGCGCCCGCGCACAGTCACAGATAGGCTTAGGCAGCTGCCGTGACTGTCCTCGCTACGGAGCCGGACAAATTGTTCGAGCCAACGATCCTCGCCAGGCCCACGGCGCTGCTGCGGCTCACGCCTGAAGAACTGATGGAGCCGGTTAGCTGATGGCGATAGCTGGGGAAAGAACATGATTGAGAAATCGTCGCCCCGGAGACGCGCGGGCATCCCCACACCTGATTGCGACCCGTTCTACGAGAGCCCTACCGGTCTCGACGAGGTTCCCCCGGGCGCGGTACTACGGTCGCGGGCGGTGCAGGTGTCGTTCTTCGGTCGTTTTCGGCAGGGCGCAGCGTGCCAGCTGATGTATCGCAGTACCGACTCGCACGGTCGCCCCGAGGCGGCGGTGACCACGGTAGTAGTTCCGCACGGGACGGACCGGGCGAAGTGTCCGTTGTTGTCATACCAGTGCGCAATCGACGCTGTAGCGGCGCGGTGTTTTCCGTCCTATGCCCTGCGGCTGGGCGCGGAGTTGGTCGGGGCCTCTGTCCAGGCCGAGTTCCTTTTCGTCACCGCGGCCCTGTCTCGCGGGTGGGCCGTCAGCATCCCCGATCACGAGGGACTCAAGGGCATGTGGGGCGCGCCCTACGAGGCGGGCTTTCGTGTTCTTGACGGTCTACGCGCTGCAGCCAGCTACCCGGAGTTGGGTCTTTCGCCCGACACCTCGATGGCGGTGTGGGGATATTCGGGCGGCGGGCTGGCCACCGGATGGGCAGCTGAAGCCGCCGCGACGTACGCGCCCGAGCTCGCAATCGTTGGAGCGGTGATGGGTTCACCGGTGGTGGATCCGGAAAGCGTTGCGCGCAGACTGAATGCGTCGCCGTGGGCAGGTCTTGCGGCATTGATGGTCGCGTCGCTGGTGCACGTGTTCCCTGAGGCGAGGAAGGTCGTCGACGAACACGCGACCGAAGCCGGCAAAGCCCTGCTCGCCCAGATCGAGCAGATGTCGACCGGCGAGGCCATCCGGCGCTTCCGCAATGTCGACATCGCTGATTACGTCGACTTGAGCTTTCAGGAATTGTTCGGGCTGCCCGAACTTCGGCATGTCTTCGAGGTGACGCGGCTCGGGCAGAAGACACCGAGCATGCCCGTGCTCCTCATCCAGGGCGTGCACGACAAGATCGTCGATGTCGCCGACGTGGATCGCCTCGTCGACACCTACACCCAGGGCGGAGCCGCGGTCAGCTACCACCGCGACCCTCTCGCAGAACACCTACTGTTGTATCCCTTCGCAGTTCCGATGAGCCTGTGGTGGCTGGCTGAACGGCTCGCCAAGAACGACCGACCCAGCAGCCGTCACACCTGGCCGGCGCTACTTGATCCGCGCACCTATGCGGGGTTGCCCGCGCTGGCCGCCGGCGCGACGCACGCCGTCACGTCGCGCTTCACATCGCGGCGCCAGCACTAAACCAACCGGGATTCGGCATGTGTACGACTGTCCACGGAGGTAAGTCGTTGCTGGCACCCATGTCACGTACGCGCAGCTAGCGGGAACCGCGGCACGACTGCCCGACCAACTCGCGTCGGTGACGCTCATCGAGCCCGTCAACACAGTCGCTCGATTGTCTGTGGTTCTGGCGAACCGGGGCCGCTGTTGCGTGCAGGTGCTAAAGGTAAACAGCGCACCGTGGCCGAGATCCTCGGCAACCCAGCGCCGGGCAGTCTTCTCGATAGCGTGATGAAGCTAGCGATGGCTGCCGGTTCCGCCTTCGCTTCTTTGGCACGCCATTTCCCCGATGCATACCTGATTTCCTACTGCACTCGATCGATGTGCCCGTGCAAGTTCTGTTGGCAGGAAACACGATTCACGACTCTGTACGGGGACTCGACCGGATACTGCGTGTCGCGCCGTCATGGGGCATCGGTTATGGCCGGAAGCGACGCATATGTTGCCGTGCGAGGCCGTAAGTGATGTCGTCTCCTATATCCACGGCTTCGCTCACGAGCACGCTCCGGGCTGAGGCGCGACGTCACGCCGACTCAGCGTCGCGAATCCGGTCCGGCGTGTCTCAAGTTCGTTGCATAGGTGCGGCACTGGTGCAGCCGTACTTGAGAAAGTGCAGTCGAGGTCCGTTTCGGTCTGTCTCACGCTAATGCCAACTGTCCTCGTATGTTCAAGACGTTCCCTACACGACGCCTCAGCTTTGGCAGTCAGCGCCGTCTGTTGTTGATCTCTGAACTTGCGTTCGTCGCTCTTCCGGGTCGACCGCGTGGAGACAAGCTGACCGAAGACCTTTCTAGAACAGCGCATCCCGCAGACCGTCCGACATGATGCGGGGTCAGCCGTGCCGGGCTGCTTCCTGCGCGAGTTGTACGCGCGAGGTGAGGCCGAGTTTGGCGTAGACGTGGGTGAGGTGGGTTTGCACGGTGCGGGGTGAGACGAACAGCCTTATGGCGATGTCGTTGTTGGCGAGCCCTTCGCTGACCAGTCGCACGACGTCGCGCTCGGTGGGAGTCAGCGACGCCCACCCGTTGCTGGGTCGTTTGCGTTCGCCGCGACGCCGCCGGGCGTAGGCGATCGCTTCTTCGGTCGACAGCGCGGCGCCCCCAGCCCACGCCGAATCAAAGTCCTTCTCGCCCAAGGTCTCACGAAGCTCCGCGATCGGGAACTCAAAGAACCCGTCGAAGATCGCGAAGCGGACGAGGCCGCCGCGTCGCCGGAGGGCGTCCGCGGCGCCGAACAGCCGCGCCGCTTCAGCGTGACTGCTTGCGCCGAAGGCAAGTATGGCGAGGCATTCCAGAGCCTCTGGCGTAGCGCCGTAGGTCCCGGTGCTCGCGGCGGTTGTGAGTGCGTCGTGCGCGTCTCGGCTGGCGTGCTCGGGCTCGCCCTGCGCGATCGCCACTCCTGCGCGCACCGAAAGGGCCAGCCCCAGATGAAAGCCGCTGGTCCGCGCGACCGCGTCATCGGCCAGACGCCGGGCGGTTGGCAGATCCCCACAGGTCAGCGCTGCCTGAGCCGCGTACGCGATCCAGATCGCCGCCAACTTGGGTTGAAGATTGAGATGGGGCAAGCCCGCCGCGATCGCCACGTCCGCCGCAGCGACGTCGCCCCCGGCAAGGTTCGCGGCAGTCAACCCTACGTGGGCGAGGCCGGGGAAGATTCCGCCAAGTTCTGCGGCGACCTCGACGGCCGCGTTGGCCGTCTCCCTTGCCGCATTCGGGTTCCCGTGCCACGCCAGCATGACCGCCTGCATGGATAGGGCGCAACACCTCCAGTACACGTCGAGAGCTGCGTCGGCCTCGGTAATCACCTCATCCAGCTGTGCGACGGCTCCAGCCACATCACCGGTCATTCCCTGTGCCACGGCGAGACTCCAGCGGCACGCATGTGAGGAGAACCGGTCACCGATGGCGCCGGCGAGGTCACGCCCTTCTCCGGCGGCCGCGCGGATCGCGATCGGATCACCGTCCATGGTTAGGCCGAACGCCTGCCAACCCAGAATCTGGCTGAGCCGCCATCCGTCGCCCAACGAGCGAGCCAGGTCGATCGCCTCGGCGAAGTACGGCTGGGCGACCTCGGAGTCGTAGACCGCGACGCAACCGCAGGCGGCCAACGTCCGAAGCAGCAGGGCGGGGTCGTCGACGTCCCGCGCGATCGCCAGCGCCTCGAGAGCTTGCTCCATGCTGTCGGTGGCACCCATATGCGCGTTGAGGGTGGCCTTGTCGGCCAGCGCCCGCGCGCGCACGGCCGGCGCCACCTCGGAAGTATCTGCGTCTTGGTCGGCGAGAACGGCGTCGAACCAGGCCAGCCCCTCCCGGATGCGGCCCCGCGCGAGCCACAGTGGGTGCAGCGACGACGCCAGCTGTGACGCGACCTCGTTGTCGGAGTTCTCCCTGCTCCACGTGAATGCAGCGCGCAGGTTGTCGATCTCTGTATCGGTCCGCTCGAGCCATCGGTCGTGACCGACAGGCGCAGGGGTATCGAGCATCGCCGCCAGGGCCGTGTAGAAATCTCGGTGACGGGCCCGCGCCGCGTCGGCCTGACCGGACTCGCCGAGCTTCTCCAGAGCGTACTGGCGCACCGTCTCCAGTAGCCGGTATCGCGTTGCACCACTTGTACTTTCGGCCACCACTAGAGACTTGTCGACCAGCAGGGTGAGAAGGTCGAGGACCTGGAACCGCTTGACGTCCCCGCCACCGGCCACCGCCTCGGCCGCTTCGAGGTCGAACCCACCCACGAACACCGACAGCCGACCGAACAAGATGCGCTCGGGATCGGTCAGCAACGCATGCGACCAATCCACCGAAGCCCGCAGCGTCTGCTGGCGTCGCACCGCGGTGCGTGCACCGCCGGTCAGCAGTCGAAAGCGGTCGTGCAGGCCGTCGCGGATCTCGGTCAGCGACAAGACGCGGACTCGCGCTGCCGCCAACTCGATCGCCAGCGGCACCCCGTCGAGTCGGCGGCAGATCTCGGCCGCGATAGCGGCGTTGTCCTCGGTCAGGCGGAAATCGGGGCGGACCCGCCGCGCGCGGTCGGCGAACAACTCGATCGCCTCGTCAGCCAACGAGAGCGACGGCACCCTCCAACTCACCTCGCCGGCGACGGCAATGGGCTCGCGGCTAGTTGCGACGATCATCACCGCAGGGCACGCGCCCTGCAGGCCGACGACCAGTTCCGCGCACGCGTCCAGTAGATGCTCGCAGTTGTCCAGCACCAGCAGTATCCGGCGGTCGCCGACGAACCGCACGAGCATGTCCATCGTGGAGCTGCCCTGCTGGTCGGGCAAGCCCAACGTGCGCGTCACGGTGCTTGGCACCAGATCGGGATCGGAGATCGGCGCCAGATCGACCAACCACACCCCACCGTCGAATCCGCCCGCGATCTCGCCCGCCAGCTGCACCGCCAGGCGCGTCTTGCCGACCCCGCCCGCACCGGTGAGGGTGACAAGCCGGTTGTCGGCCAGCACCCGCCGCACATCGTTGAGTTCGGCCTCGCGGCCAACGAAACTCGTGAACTGTGTCGGAAGATGCTGGGCGACAACGGCTTCAGGCGTGCGCAGCGGAGGGAAGTCGTTGCGTAGGTCGGGATGGCATAGCTGCACCACCCGCTCCAGGCGCGGAAGGTCCCGTAGCTGATGGGAACCCAGGTCGGTCAGCCAGGAGTCAGGCGGGAGCCGGTCGAGAACCAGATCCCCGGTTGTTCCCGACAACACGATCTGCCCGCCGTGGCCCAGATCGCGCAGACGTGCAGTCCGGTTGATGGTTGGACCGATGTAGTTGCCCTCGTCGCGCAGCTGCACCTCCCCCGTATGCACGCCTATGCGTAGCCGGACCGGGGCTAACGGTGCCTGCTGCAACTCCAGCGCACACGCCGCCGCGTCACTGGCCCGCGCGAACGCGACCACGAAGCTATCGCCTTCGCCCTGCTCGACCGGCCGCACGCCGTGATGGGCGGCGATCACCTCGGAGACCGTGCGATCGAGCCGCGCGATGGCGGCCGTCATGTCCCCCGGTTGGGTCTGCCACAGCCGCGTCGAGCCTTCGACGTCGGCGAGTAGCAGCGTCACCGTTCCGGTCGGAAGCTCGGTCACACCCAGATCGCTCCAGTTCAAAGGCGTGTCCGCCCGTGGGTCCGTTCCGCTCATGCTAGCCAGCATGCGGTGACAGGGCACAGCAGAACATCGGCGGAACCGCGTAGATATACCGCCCCATCGTGGGGAGCTACGACAACTCACCGCACCGATCTACGCGCTGGGACCGATGATCCCACGCCGACGACATCGGATGGTCGACTGACACCGATCCGGAGGAGACCACCATGACCATCCGCACCAACCTGCCGACGGCGCCGCAGACCCCGCAGGAACTCGGTGAGCATGCGGTCGTTCTTGGGGCGAGCATGGGCGGGCTGCTCGCCGCGAGCGTGCTAGCCAACTTCTTTCGGAGCGTCACCGTGGTGGAACGCGATGTGCTGCCCGACGATCCCGCGAACCGGCGGGGAGTGCCGCAGGGTCGCCACGCCCATCTTCTGCTGCCGCGTGGCGCACAGATCTTGGATGAGCTGTTCCCCGGGCTTCTTCACGGGTTGGTTGTCGATGGTGCTCCCGTGTTGGACGACGGAGACCTCTCCAAGTTCTTCTTCTCGTTTGGCGGCCACCAAATACTGCGGTCCGGCAAGGCAGCAGTCGATTCCAAGGCGATGGCAACGTACTTGCCGAGCAGGCCGTTTCTGGAGTGCCACGTACGACGGCGCCTACAGGCACTTCGAAACGTCACGATCCTGGAAGGCCACGACGTGGCCGGGTTGACGTCGACGACGGATTGCGGTCGCGTCACCGGAGTGCGGGTGAGCAACCGCGACGACGGCACTGAAAGAGAGTTGAGCGGGGACCTGATCGTGGACGCGACGGGCCGCGGTTCCCGCACGCCGGCCTGGCTGGAGAGCCTCGGCTACGGCCGCCCGGTCGAGGATCGCGTCGCCATGAATACGACGTATGCCAGCCAACCGCTGCGGATCGCGCCAGGAACTCTGAGGGAAGCAATCGTTCTCATCGGGCCCGTGCCGGGTCGACCGACCGGGATGGCGCTGTTCTGCTGTGAGAACGACACCTGGTTGTTCACAGTCTTTGGGATGGCGGGACAGCAGTCGCCGGATGACCGAGCAGGCATGCTCTCCTTCGCCCAGGAGTTCGGTCCACCTCATGTCTTGGCGGCGGCCCGGGACGCCGAACCACTCGCTGAGGTGGCGACCCATCGCATGCCGTCCAGCCAGTGGCGACGCTACGACAAGATGCGCCGATTCCCAGATGGTCTGCTGACCCTCGGCGACGCTATCTGCAGCTTCAACCCCGTCTATGGACAGGGCATGACGGTCGCTGCGCTGGAGGCCTCGGCACTGCACGATTGCCTACTGCACGGAGACCGTGACCTGTCCCGGCGATTCTTCAAGTCTGCCGCGAAGCCGGTCGCAGCAGCCTGGCAGCTTGCTGCCGGGGCCGACCTGGCGCTGCCCGAGGTGGAGGGGCCGCGACCGCTGTCGGCGCGCCTTGCCAACGCCTACGTGGACTGGGTGCTGACCGCCTGTGAGTCCGACGCCGTGATCGCCGGACAGTTCTCCAAGGTGAACGCCTTGGTCGACTTCCCGAGTCGACTACTCCACCCCGCGGTCATGTTCCGTGTCGCGGCCGTGAACCTGCGTCGCCGAAGCGCTGCCCTCCAGAGCCCGCGACGGACACCACGTACGGCAGTCGCAACACCGCAGTAGCGGCGCTGGACCACGAAGCAGCCCGGGTGGCGACTTGCGATACTTCCCGCTGCGAGGGGATCAGCTCTGGACTTCACGTCGTCATGCCTTGCTCTTCGTGCTGTCATGTGAGAGCAGGTGTCGCGTCCTCTTTGCAGTGCACATCGAACGCCGGGCACCAGCCTGTGTGCTTGCACTCCTGACGCAGCGTGAGTGCCGTCGTCATAGTGACTGTCTTCGTACACGAGAAGGTCACACAGGTGGTATCACAGGTCCGGGTCAAGGCCGTCCATCACGGTCGTTGAGCTGCGCGATCGCGTTCGGCGCCGATACAAGCTCACCTAACCGAGCCCGGAGTGGCCGCAACCGCGGGATATCGGCGATCTTGATCGGATTGGCAGGGTATTTGATTCCAGGTACGAACCTTCTGAGGAGGGCGGCATCAAACTCCGGATGCTTCTACCGACCAAGCGGGCCACCGCGGGTGACCATGCCCACGGGCTCGATGATTTGGTCACTCTTAAACTGAGGATATGACTGAGTCGGCAGGACAGCGTGTTGCGGACCGTCGGACCTCACTAAAATTGGAGGACTACTTCGACGCCGATGGTGGTATCGCCCTACCCGACGACGCGAACCTGACGTTGTTCTTGGATCGCAATATCGCTGATTTCGGCGGTTATCCGGCCTACCGGTTCCTCGATTACACGCACAGCCCCGACGGCGAGCCCAACGACCTCACCTACAGCCAGTTGGGAGCTAGGTTGCATGCCGTCGGCGCGCGACTACAACAGGTCTCCACACCGGGTGAGCGGGTGGCGATTCTCGCCCCGCAGGGTCTCGACTACGTCGTCGGGTTCTTCGCCGCCATCAAGGCCGGGATGATCGCCGTGCCCCTGTTTGCCCCCGAACTGGCTGGCCACGTCGAGCGACTGAACGCGGTGCTCGCTGATGCGCGGCCCTCGGTGATACTGACTACCACTGGGGCGAGCGCCGCCGTCCAGACTTTCCTGCGCAAGCTAGACCGCGATCAACGCCCACGGGTGATCGCCATAGACGCCGTCCCCGACTCTGTGGGTGCAACATTTACCCGGGTACCGATCAATTCCGATGACATTGCCTACCTGCAGTACACATCCGGTTCGACCCGCTCCCCTGTTGGCGTCGAGATCACTCACCGCGCTGCGGTCACCAACGTGCTGCAAATGATCATCGGCGTGGGACTGGACTTCGATATTCGCAGCGTGAGCTGGCTGCCGCTGTACCACGACATGGGTCTGATGTTCATCATGTTTCCCGCTCTATTCGGGGGTCTTCAAACCCTGATGTCCCCGATCGCCTTCGTTCGTCGGCCGTTGCGCTGGATCCGCGCGCTCGCCGAAGAAGCCAAACACGGCCGCACGTTCGCGGCCGCACCAAACTTCGCCTTTGAGCTCGCGGCCCAGCGGGGAGTACCACCGGAGGGTGAACAGCTCGACCTCAGCAACGTCGCCGGTCTGATCAACGGCTCCGAACCGGTCAACCTGGACTCGATCCGCAAATTCAACGAGGCCTTTGCGCCCTACGGGCTGAAGCCGACGACAATCATGCCGTCCTACGGACTAGCAGAGGCCACCCTGTTCGTCTCGACGATCGCTCCCGACGCCGAAGCAACGGCAACCTACCTGGATCGCGCAGAACTGGGCGCGGGCAAGGCAGTGGTTGTGGCTCCCGACGCGCCCACCGCTATCGCACAGATATCATGCGGCCGGGTGTCCGCGGGTCAGTGGGCGATCATCGTCAGCGACGACGCCAATGAATTGCCCGACGGCTACATCGGGCAGATCTGGTTGCACGGCAACAACATTGGGCGCGGATATTGGGGACGCCCCGCTCAAAGCAAGCAAACGTTCGCCAACAAGCTGCGGTCCCGCTTATCCACGGGTAGCCACGCCACGGGAGCACATCACGACGCGTCGTGGCTGCGCACTGGGGACCTCGGGGTCTACATCAACGGCGAGCTTTACATCACCGGTCGGCTCAAGGACATGATCATCGTCGACGGCCGTAACCACTACCCGCAAGACATCGAATGGACCACCGCGCAGGCATCTGCGGCGATCCGCGCCGGCTACGTTGCAGCGTTCGCCGTTCCGACCGGGGACATACCAGGACACGGGTCGTCCAAGAAGGACACCGCCGAACGCCTTGTCATCGTGGCCGAGCGAGCGCCCGGCGCTGGCCGCGCCGGTCCCGAACCGATCATCGCTGCCGTCCGCGCGGCCGTCTCGCGCCGACACGGACTGCCCGTCGCCGACGTGAAACTCGTTCCTGCAGGAGCAATTCCACGCACTACCAGCGGTAAACTCGCCCGCCGCGCATGTCGTTCCCAGTATCTCGATGGCACGCTGGGCGCGCACGAGTAGAGCAGAGACACGAACTGAGTAACCTCAACCCCGGGGCGCCGTCGCGTAGATTGCTCGTCGAATCTAGCGCCGCACAGCCTCGCTTTGCTAGCCAGAGCTAGTGTTGCCCATGGGGATTCGTGTGGTTTTGACGGCAGCCGCAGCCGCGCTTGCGCTGGTGAGTTGCGCGGACCAATCCAAGCCTACGGACAGCGCCGTGGTCTCGAGAACCGAGTGGCAGAGCGCGACGAATCACGACTCGTGGCCGTTCACCGTCGACCAGGGCGTACTGACCTGCCACGCCCCGGACTGGGTGACGTTTGCCGCCAATGGAACGGAATACGCGCTGAGTGATAGTGCCCGGTGGGTCGGTCGCTACCCGAGTGTTGCGCCGATCTTGGTGCACGGTTACGTCGAGATCGGTGGCGAAAGGCAGCCGGTCCCCACCTCTTTCGATTCCCTGACCGAGCAGGGTCGAAAGCTCTGTCCGTAACCCCTTGGCGACGGCGGTCCTATCAGTCCCTGTGCATGGGCCTGGCCGACACATCTCCGCACGCCAACCGGCCCGGCAGTTGGTTCCAAGTTCGCGCGCTGTCTCGAAGCTAGAGATTTCAGGCCGTCCAGATCTTGTCCCCAAGGTCGTTGGTGTACGGGGTTGGTGCCCTGAGGTGTCTGAAGTCGCAATTTAGCCGCATGCTTTTGGCATTCTGCTTCGTCAGACTGTCGACATCGACAACCCCTGTTATCAATGACATTGCGGTAGACATCTTCCACTTGGAGCGCGTAGCGCACATCCTCGATCAGCCGCGGATGGCTCGAGTCCGAGACGGGGGCGGTTGTGTCTCTGCGGCACACGCCCTTCTGGAGGGTGAGCTGATCGCTAGCTGCGCCCGACTGCGGCGGGGGCCGTCTTCGTCGTTTCCTTACAATCCTCTGGGTCCGGTAGAACGGGTCGCGAAGGGGGAAGCGGTGGCTACTTTCAGCGCCAGTGACGAATTCGCGGGTTACCGCATCCTGCGACCGCTCGGCGCGGGCGGTATGGGCCAGGTCTGGCTTGCCGAACACATCGTGCTGGGGCGATTGGAAGCGCTCAAGGTGGTGTCGGTGCACGCCGGCGACAGCCAGTTCGCGGAGCGGTTCACCAATGAGGCCAGGACCGCGGCGTCGCTGGACCATCCCGGAATCGTCACCGTTTACGCCTACGGCATCACCGAGGGCACTCCTTGGTTCACGATGAGCTACCTCGACGGGGAGGATCTGGACGGGTGTGGACAGTTGCCGCCTGCGGAGGTCGCCACCATCGTCGAACGGATCGCCGACGCCCTTGACTACGCGCACGCGCGTGGAGTGATCCATCGCGACATCAAGCCCGCCAACGTGATCGTGCAGCGCACTCCTGGAGGCGATCTCAGTCGTGTCACCGTGTTGGACTTTGGCATCGCACGCCTCCTCGACGGCACGGCCCTGACTGCGACGAATGCCTTCATCGGCACCTTGGCCTACGCTCCGCCCGAAACGCTGACCGGGCAGCGCGCCATGCCGCCGTCGGATCAGTATTCCCTCGCGTGCACCGCATTTCACCTGCTCGCCGGTCAGCCACCGTTTTCTGGTGACAACCCTGGTGCGTTGATGATGAAGCACATCAACGGCCCGGTGCCGCGACTGAGTGACACGGCGCCATGGCTGGCACCAATGGATGCGGTTCTTGCGCGCGGGATGGCGAAGTTCCCGGCGGACCGCTTCGCCACGGCCGGGCAGTTCGCCGCGGCGCTGCGTGCGGCCGTCCCAGCCTGCGCTCAGCCGGCGGCACCTCCGCCGTCGGCACCCGCGCCGGCGCCCGCCACCAACGTGAACCCCGCCATCACGGTGCGCCGCGAGACGCAGGAACCGGTGGCCCACGAACCCACCGAACCGTGGCGGACCATGGCGGCCCCTCGGCCTTCAAGCGGCAGGAGCGCACGCACCCCGCTGATCGTCCTGGCGGCAGTGGTCACGCTGATCGCTGCTGCGGTGGTGGGTGTCGCTGTGTGGCCGGACGGCTCGAAGTCTCGACCATCGGAGGACGTCGCGAGGTCGACGTCGAAGTCCTTGGACGCAGCGGGCGACGTACCCATCCGCGCGCTCAGTGCGGGAACCATCAACGTATGCGCGGCCGGCCAGGACGGCACTGCCTACTGTTGGGGCTCGGTAGGGATCGACGATGGCCCCGAGAAGGTCGCGGGACCGCCCAACGTCACCGCAATCGTCTCCGATGTGGGGACGTACTGCGCAATCGGCGGCGGCGACCTGTACTGCTGGGGCAGCTACGAACACGGAGAACTCGGCAACGGCATGGTCGGGAAGATCGGAGATAGCGAGCCCACCCCGCAGAAGGTGGAGGGCCTGAGCAACGTCACCTCAGTCGCCATCGAGAGCGGGACGGTCTGCGCCGTTGCCTCGGCTGCCATCTACTGCTGGGGCGACAATCCCGTTGGTCAACTTGGCAACGGCACGACTGAGCCCAGCGCTCGACCGGTGCGGGTCGAGGGATTGGGTGCGGCGACGTCGGTAACGATGGGCTTCGGCACCGTGTGCGCAGTCGCGGCCGACGAGGCGTGGTGCTGGGGCAACAACCGCTACGGCCAATTGGGCGACGGCACCACCGAGCGTCAGTTCACCCCGCGACGGGTCGGGGGTCTCGGCCGTGTCACGGCCGTGGCGACGTCGAGCACGGTGTCCTGCGGGATCAGCGACGAGACGCTGTACTGCTGGGGTAACGCCTCTGGTCTGCTCGGCACGCCCGAACCCTCTGGGTCTCACTCCACCCCGGTCCCGGTTCCCGGCTTTGGAAAGGTCAGCGGTCTCGCGCTGGGTGGCAACGTCACCCAAGGGGCGGACAACACGCTGAAGTCGAGCCACTCCGTCCTGTGTGCCGTCACCGACGGCCGACCGGTGTGCGCGGGCGCCAACGACGCGGGACAGCTCGGTAGCGGAAACACCGAACCGCAGACCGCGCCGGTCACCGTCCCAGGTCTCAGCTCGGTCACTCAGGTCGTAGCTGGCGCGAGCTTTGCGTGCGCGCTCAGCGACGGACACACCTATTGCTGGGGCGATGGGTTCGACGACGCTCACGGCAAGGGTCCCGGTCTCACACCCACGCAGGTCCATTGGCCGACCTAGTCGAGCGGAAATTGCCCAGCGCGTGGTCGACGTGGTCGCCGACGTCGAGCTTGATTCTGTCGGCTTCGGTTTGAATCGTGAGCAGCCTGCTCAGGGTCGACACGAGGTCAATTTTCAGCCGAAGCCGACAGCTCACGGATTCGCCAGGGCCGAAGACGCGGAGATCCGCCGAGACTGCCATCTGTCGGCCGGCTTCGCCCTTCAGATGTCGGCCATCGCAGGTGTCATCGTCGGTGCTATTGATCGGCCACGGTGCGCATGACTCCTCGGGTGAGGCGGGCCTGTGCCTCGCGGATCTCCTCACGGGTCTGCCCCGTGGCCAGTAGTTCTTCGATTAGGTCGATGTTCATGGCCGCGAGCAGTGCGTGGGCGGCGTATCCGGCGTCCGATGGTCTGCACGCGGGCGCGGCCTGTTCGACCAGATTGCCGAGAAGGCCGTGCATCCAGCGGTAATGCTCGCTTTGCAGCAGACCGGCTGCCCCGAGTTCGCGGGCGCGAATCAGGTTGTGGTTCGCGAACTTGAACACCAGCAGTGCGTCGAGGAACGCGACGGCCCGATCCACTGGCGCCCCAGCTGGCCCCAACGGCGCCTCGCCGTGGTCCACGCTGTGGCGCAGGGTCGCGAGCTTGGACGTCCACAGCGCGTCCAAGAGCCCGCGGCGGCTGCCGAAAGCCCGGAACAGCGTCCCCTTGCCCACCCCGGCGGCGGCTGCGACGGCGTCCATTGACACGTTGGCCGGAGATTCTGCACTGGCGAACAGCGTGTCGGCGGCGGCCAGCACCGCATCCGGAGGGAACGCGGGACGGCCCCGGCGCGTAGCGACATTTTCGGACTCGCGGTCCGTAATTCTGCTAACGTCGTGGGGACTCACAGTCCGTAAATCTATCGGAGGAACTGAAATGTCGTTCACGACCGACTTTCCCGACTGGCTCGCTCACGCGCTCGACGCGCTCAAGTCGGGTGACGTCGACGGTTGGATGGAGATCTACGCCCCCGATGCAGTCCACGAGTTTCCCTTTGCCCCCGAGGGGGGCGTCGGCCGACTCGACGGTCGCGACGAGATCCGCGGCTACATGAGCGGCGTCGTCAACGCCGGACTCCTTCGCTTCGGACCGTTCAGCGACGTCCGCGTACGCGACGCCGGCGACGAGACAATCGTCGAGGCCAACGGCCGCCACGAACGCACCTCCGACGACGCGCCGCTGCTTCTGAGCTATGTCTGGTTCATAACCAGGCGAGACGGCCTCGTCACTCATTTCCGCGACTACATGAACCCATTGCAACTAGCCAAGCGGTGAAGCCGCCGGTTCGAGATTTGCGGACGGGTCGAGGGCCGGCCGCTTCGCCATCCAGCAACTCGTCGAAGAAAGGTACGGGAGGTAGCCCTCAAGACGCCGACCTGGCCGCACTGCACGGCCCAGAGTCACTCGGCCGTCACGCCTGCCGTCCCGGCGATCCCCGGACGGCTTTGAGCCAGTGGTTGTCGATGAGGCACGCGGCCGGCCCACGGCTCGGCCGGCCGGCGATTCTGGTGTCGGCGCGCCGAAGCAAGCATGCTCGACACGGGCGGGCGTCACGATGGAGGGCGCAGAGACCGCAGGCGGTTGGCCGTGCGCGGCAGGGGGTATTGGCGCTTCCATGGCAACGGAAAACGATCAGCCGGATCTTGACGACGTCATGGTGCCCACCGAGCACCCTCATTCCGACCACCGCAAACATGCGAAGGTCGGCAAGCACGTCGACGACGAACTACAACATCGCACCGAGCACGAGCGCGACCTCGTCTCCGACGGTCGAGCTGACTTGCAGTGAGCTGCGAGAGCCAGCGCGCGGCCGGTACCGACCTCCTGCAGGAGCTGTTGCAAACGTACGGACCGGGTGGCCAGGAAGATGCCGTCCGCAATGTCTGCCGTCGCGAACTCGAACCGTTCGTCGACCAGCTATGGACCGATCCGGCGAGAAATCTGGTGGCGCTCATTCGCGGCGCGGACGGTGACGACGGCAGTGCGCGCGCGACGCGCGTGATGGCTCACCTCGACGAGCTGTCGATGATGGTCAAGCGAATCGAGTCCGACGGTTCGCTGCGCCTCGTGCCACTCGGCACGATGTACCCGGGCAACTTCGGCTTGGGCCCGGTTGCCATTCTCGGGGACAAGGAGACCCTGGTCGGGGTGCTCGCCCTGGGTTCCGAGCACACCACGAAGGAGAGCCACCGGATCTGGGAGACCAAGCCGGACCAGGGCGACAAGGCGCTGGACTGGTCGCACGTCTACGTGTTCACGGGACGCACTCCCGACCAACTCGCTGCAGCCGGCGTAGGACCAGGTACCCGTGTGTGCATCGACCAGAGCAAGCGAAGGTTGGTCGACGTCGGTACCGACTACATCGGGTCGTACTTCATCGACGATCGAGCATCGGTGACAGCTCTGCTGCAGGTGGCGCGCAGGCTCCGCGAGACTGACCAGCGACCACGCAGCGACACCTACCTGGTGTTCACGACCAACGAGGAGTCAGGCGGGGTGGGCGGCTCATACGCCAGCCGGACATTGCCGGGAGACCTGACCTTGGCCTTGGAGGTCGGACCAACGGAAGCGGAATACGGTACGACGGTCGGCGGCGGTCCGATAGTGGCTTACGGCGATGCACTCTGCGTTTACGACAAAGACGTCGCCGATCGCTTGATGGAAATTGCTCGCAGCCAAGGACTCTCGCCTCAGGCCGCCTCGTTGGGGGCTTTCGAGTCTGACGCGTCGCATGCGAAGGCCAATGGGCTTAGTCCGCGCGCCGCGCTACTCTGTCTGCCGACGCTGAGCACCCACGGATACGAAGTGATTGACCGCAACGCAATCTCGTGCATGGTTGACGTCGTGGTCGCCTACCTCGTGGACCCCGACGCTCACTGACGATGCGTTTGATAGGCCTGTCCACGATTGAATGGTTGATGACATGACGCGCGGCGTGCGTCACTCGTGCACGACGAGGCCGTGCGTCGTTGGACTTCGCTCGTGCGCGACGACCGGACCGAGCTGGGGGTAGGGATGCGGTTCGTGTCAGCGGCCGTACCTGAGGAATAGGTAACCGTCATGGGTCAGTACGTGACGTAGCGACAGCCTGGTGGGCGCCGCGAGTTGCCCGACGTCATTGGATGCGGCGGACTGACTCGTCCCGGCGAGTTTTGGGGCAATGGTCACGCACATCTCATCGACGAGGTCAGCCAACACGAGTTCGTCGAGCAACGTCGGTCCACCCTCGCAGAGGACTCGCCGCATGCCCCGCTGTCGCAGTTCGGTGAGAACCGTTGTCATGTCGACGGCGTCGTCGCCAGCGATCAGCACTTCCGGATGCCGATCCGGGCCGGACCTTTGCCACGTCGCAGCCGCCCTTGAACTAGTCACCACGATGGGAGGACGTGCCGCGTCGGCGAATATCGAGGCGGGCAGCCTCCCAGACTGGGACACCACGGCAACTGCGGGTGACTGATCCAGTCCCCAGCGGCTGTGGCGAAACGAACGCTGTGCGGGGGTAATTCGCACCGGCCCATATTTCTCCGCACGAACCGTCCCGGCTCCGACCAAGACCACGTCGGCGAACCCACGCAGCGCCAACAACAGTTGTTGGTCCAGAGGATCGGACAGTGGGCCGGCCCGGCCGTCGAATGAGACCGCTCCGTCAAGGCTGAATATCATGTTGGCGCGCACGCCATCGGGTGGATCGTCGTAGTACCGAGCCAACTCGGCGAGGTCGTTCACTGCCGCCATGTGAACCTGGGCCATCACAGTGTCCCGGTGAGCACGACGGGTGCAAAACAGCGCAGGGTCGAACTACCGTACTGGGGTGGCAGCGGCGTCGTCACCACGACCACCGCATCATCAGCTGGTCCGAACGGTCCCGAAGACAACGCGCTTCGCAATCGAAACGGATGTTGGCCTCTCCTTGGGTCTTCGGCGTCGCCATTCCGTGACATTCCATCGGCGCCCATCTTTCACTGCTCGAGTCGCTCGTAAGTACCCTCAGCGAGGCTTACGCCAAATGGGAGTGCCCAACAACCAGGCTACGAAACAGGTGGGACACGCGTCTGATCGTGGTCCGACGAAGGCTCGCGCTGAGGCCGGGCTCGCAAACCGCGGCGCGGGCTACTGGCGGCCGCCGCCCTCGTAGTGAACCATGAACTAGTGACGAACTCGTCAGGCGCCTTCGAGGATCTGGTCGCGTTGCTGGACTATCCGATGTACGTGGTCACCGCGACTTCGGGCTCGGAAGTTGCCGGATGCTTGGTCGGATTCGCCAGTCAGACGAGCATCAAACCACCCCGTTTCCTGGTTGGACTGTCGAAACGGAACCGAACGTTCCGGGTTGCCCGCGACGCGACGCATCTAGGCGTTCACCTGCTCGCTCGCGAACACCTCGCGTTGGCCGAGCTGTTCGGCGGACGAACCGGTGACGACATCGACAAGTTCGCTGAATGCGACTGGTTCAAGGGACCGCACGACGTGCCGATACTTACCGGCGCGGCCGGCTGGTTCGTCGGAGCGGTGTGCGAGCGTGTCGTGCTCGGCGATCACGTCGGACACCTGTTGGAGCCTGTCGCCGGGCAATCCCCCGCTGACGTCGAACATTGGGTAACTTTCGCCGACGTGCGTCACCTCGAGCCCGGCCACGATGCCTGACGGCCCAATTCAGCGAATCTCGATCACGTCTGGTCGATGTGGTTAGACGTCGCTCGTGATCGTCTCGCAGCTTCGTGCGGGCGGTCTGCAACGTCCCGGTGTCAGTTGTTGCCGGTGGTGATCCTCAGGCCACCCTGCTGGAACAGGGAGCCCTGGGGGGTGATGATGCCGCCGTTGCCGTGACCGTTGCCGAAGATGATGGCACCTGGGACGAGCGCGAAGCCGCCGCCGTGCTGGTTGGTGAAGACGATCCCGGGATCCGCCGATGCGGGCGAGGCTGCCAGAGTGGCCAGCGCGGGGGCGCCGAGCAGCAGCGCTCCCGCGACTGCGCCGCCGGCGATGCGGCCGGTGATGGAGCGACGAGCGACCTTCTTGTTCTGCGTGCTGTTCATGTGGGGTACTGCCTTTCGGAGTTGTCGTGGTTGTCGTGTTGTTTCCCGGATGTTTGGGTTGAGAAGACAATCGCAGCCGGTTCTTGGCGCATCCTTGGCGCTTGGGATTTCGCTGCTCGACGATGGAGCGGGAGTGCGGCAGGTACCGGCTCGCCTGTCTCGCGACTCCTTGGAACGCAACCGTCGGCGCGTAGTGCCGGTAGTGGTGACGGTGCACCCATTGGGAGTTCGCCCCGTCCAGTGCAATGTCCTCGCGTCGTTCGAGACGCGAACGGGATGAGATCCCACCGAGAAGGCATGCCTCAGCCCGTAGGCAGTTGCTCTTCCAATTCCAAAGGCGGCAGCGAGTTCTCGCACCGGCTCACCGATGGCAGCCAGCCGACGCCTGCGGTGCCACTAATGCCGCTACCCAACCGCGACCGGACCAATGGCGAATCCTCATCGACCCGCCGGGCACCTTTCTGCATCACCACATTGGTGTCCTCATACTTAGCACCCACGCGACATCACCGGCGGCCCGGAGAGCGGCAAGGTCTTCGTCGGGGATTTTTGGGCCGTACTTGTCTGCGGCCTGGACTGCGATTTCAACCATCGACGGTGAGTCGATGTCGAGGTCATCGACGAAGGATTTTTCGATGGTGACTTCAGAAGGCTCGATCCCGGTGACTTGTTCGATGATTTCGAGCCGCGGCACGAGGGCCGAGTCAAAATCAGCGACCTGAGTCCGCTACCGGCTGTCAGTTCCGGTCGAAAAGTGAGCAGGTGATTCCGGTCGAAAAGTGAGCACCCTTCTGATTGGAGAGTGATCACTGTGGAGGACTGGGCCGAGATCCGCCGGTTGTATCGGTCGGAGAAGTTGTCG
>Ga0268264_10000471_pt1 | contig 54745 bp, 41 predicted proteins | sample KBSSwiS32_FD_190357 | JGI IMG/M metagenome (GOLD analysis project Ga0268264, IMG submission 190357) | Switchgrass rhizosphere microbial communities from Kellogg Biological Station, Michigan, USA - KBS Switchgrass S3-2 (SPAdes) (version 2) | ecosystem: Host-associated > Plants > Roots >... | reverse complement strand
CGGCCGGCTGCGGCTGGTGCTCTACAACCGCCCCGGCACGCTCGCCGAAGTGACCGACATCTTCGCGCGCAACCGCGCCAACGTCGTCAACCTGCAGATGATCCAGCGCGACGAGCCTTTCGGCACCTACGAGGTCGACCTGGAGGTCAGCGATCTTGCGCATCTCACCCGCATCGCCGCGGCCCTGCGCGCGAGCGAGGCGGTGGCCGAGGCGGAGCGCGGCTGAACGGCTCTGGGCACCGCCGCACGTTCAGCGCGACGGCTTGCCGCGCGTCTTCTTCGGTTCGGGCGGGAGCGGCGCACGGCGGACAGGCACCGGCACGTTGCACACGTCGACGCTGCCGGCGGGCTGGATATAGAAGTCGTCCTTGCGATTGGCCCGCGCATGCACGTAGCGCGCGAAGCTCGCACTCGTGGTCGAGAGATATTGGTAGGCCGGCAGGTCCGGCACTTCGCTGCCGAGCCGCACCGACAGGATGGGCGTGCGCTGCTCGGGCGTGGCGTAGAAGCCGAGCTCGGCGTTGCCTCGGGGCAGCGAGGAGAGGTGTTCGATCCCCTCGATCACGCGCCCGACCACGGCGATGTTACGATCGAGCTGGCGCGGCGCCTGGCCGATCACGGCATAGAGCTCCGCCCCCGTGCCGGTGTCGGGCGCCACATTGCGGCCGATGCCAACAGAGCCGTAGCAATGCACGGGCCAGGTGCGGCTCCCTTCGACCGCCACGGGAAAGCCGCCGACGAACCCGGCGTGATCGGCATAGCTGTCGCGGATCTCGCCGCTGGTGAACAGGGCGAGCGAGGGATCGGGACACATCTCTGCAAACGCCCCGCAGCCGCCCGGCTTGCCCGCGAGATAGTCGGCCGCAGGCATACGCTGCAGCCCCTCGGGCAGCGGCCGCGCCAGCGCCGGGGTCTCGCCCTCGGGATCGCCCCATTGGACGACGTAGTTGTCCTGCACCCGCACGATCGCCAGCCCATCCCACCAGTGCGCCCCGGCGAGCGTCCGAATATTGGACACCCAGCCCTGCGAATAGGGCGGCGCGATCAACTGGACGACGATGCGTCGCGGGACGGCGGGAGGAGGCACGACGGGCGGCGCGATGGGCGGCTCGCCCTCGGCGTTTGCCGGCGCGGTATCGATTGCAGTCGGGAGCGGAGGCAGGTCCATCACCAGCAGGTCGGACGGCGCGATCGTCGTCCATTCGCTCTCTGCCGCCGCTGCGACAACAGAGGCCGGGGTGACCGCCGCCGGGCCACTTGTCCCAAGGTTGGTTGAGACCGTCTTGGCAGCGGCGCCAGCCTTTGTCGCAACGGACTGCGCGCGCCCAGGCGCGGCACCTGCAATGCCCAGCACCGCCGCCGCAACGAGCGCAAGAGAACGTGTCCCCCTCATCCTGTCGTGATGCCATGCTTGCATCGCTTGCGTAACCCCCCACCGCACGCTAGGGCGCCACCCCTGTCCAGTGCATGCGGAGCGGTGGCCGAGTGGTCGAAGGCGCTCGCCTGGAAAGTGAGTATACGCCAAAAGCGTATCGAGGGTTCGAATCCCTCCCGCTCCGCCACCTGACTATTTCACCATATTCTAAATCGTATCAAAAACGGCTGATTTCAGCCGTTTTTTCGTATGCGCCTGTTCGATTGCGTATGCTCCAATTGCATGGTATCCCACATATTGCGTGGTAATAAGTGTGGGAGTAAAATCATGGGCCGGTTGTCGGCTACGGCGGTGAAGGCGGCGAAGCTGCCGGGACGCTATGGCGACGGCGATGGCCTCTATCTGCTCGTCAGCCGCGCGGGTGCGCGTTCATGGGTCTGCCGGGTGCAGAAAGACGGCAAGCGGCGCGACATCGGGCTGGGCAGCGCGAAGAAAGTTTCGCTGGCGTTGGCGCGTGAACGCGCGTCCAAGGTGCGCACTCAGGTCGAGGTCGGGCTTGATCCCATCGCCGAGCGGCGCAAGGAGGCGGGCATCCCGACCTTCCGCGAAGCCGCCGCCATTGTCTTTGCCGAGAACAAGAAGAACTGGCGCAACGCCAAGCACCGGGAGCAATGGCTTTCCACCCTCACCGCATATGCCTTCCCCCATTTCGGCGACATGGCGGTGAGCAAGGTGGACGGCCCGCAGGTCCGCGACGCGCTGGTAGCTATCTGGCTCGACAAGCCGGAAACCGCGCGGCGGGTGCGCCAGCGAATCGTCACCGTGATCGACTGGGCCATCGCCAAGGGCTACCGGGACAGGCCCTTGCCGATTGCAGCCATGAACAAGTCGCTGCCCAAGGTGAAGGCCAAGCCCGCCCACCACAGCGCCTTGCCCTATGCCGATGTTCCCGCCTTCGTCACCAAGCTGCGCAAGCGGGAATCGGTTGGCCGTCTCGCCTTCGAGGCGTTGATCCTGACCGCCGCGCGTTCGGGCGAGATACGCGGCGCGCTATGGAGCGAGCTTGACCTTGAAAAGAAGCTCTGGACGATCCCGGCGGAGCGGATGAAAGCGGGGCGCGAACATATCGTGCCGTTGTCCGATGCCGCCGTCAGCGCCTTCCAGCGGGCGGAAGCCTATCGGGAGGTTCGCAACGATCTTGTGTTCCCCGGCGCGCGCTACGGCAAACCCCTGTCGGATATGACGCTGACCAAGGTTTGCCGGGATTTGGAAGTGCCCGCCGTGCCGCACGGTTTCCGGTCCAGTTTCCGCGATTGGGTTGCCGAGGAAACCGATTTCGATGGCGACGTTGCCGAAATGGCGCTGGCGCACACCATCGAGAACAAGGTGGAAGCCGCCTACCGGCGCGGCAATCTGCTGGAAAAGCGCCGCGCGCTGATGGGCGCATGGGCGACCTATTGCTTGTCGGGGCCGCCGGAACCCGCCCCGTGATCGACGTCGAGTTGCTTTGCGATGTCGCTGCCCGCCGCCTTGTGCCGGGCGACATCGAATCCGGGCGCTCCCGAATCGAGGCGCTGGCAAAGCCGCTTCGTCACAGGCTGACAGCGATCAACATATCCCGTTCCGTGATCGGATCATTGGGCGCGGTCGTGACAGTAGCGGGGTTTGCTTTCGTCGTGAGTTCCCCGTCCCATTCCGGTGATTGGATTGCGCAGTCGCTGACCATAGGCGGGGCGGCCGTCGCCATGATGAGTTGGCTAGGCGGCCGATTGATCCAGCAGCGCAAACGATTCTTCGTCAACCGCCCCTATGACATTCCGCTTCCCCCGGAAATCGAGCAGTTGCTGGCCGACCTTGCATCGGGGCGATTGCGGGCGGTGATGTCCAAGGGATACGGTCCTGTTAGCACGAGCGCGCTGCGCGCGACAGACGGCCAGCTTTTCGACACGGAAATCGCGCCCGGCACCTTCGCCAACCGTTTCGCACCGATCTTGTTGCTGTCCGACCCCAAAGCCTTCTCCGCCTTGTGGATGCCGTGGGGGCGGACCTTGGACCGTCCGATCTACGTAGTGCGGGAGCCAGCGGATCAGTCGGAAGGCGAAGCCCCATGTCTGAATCATGACCCCCGTGACCAATGGCTTGTCGGAGGCGCGTTGCGGGATTTCGAGCGCGGGCGAGATTCCTTCATCACCGCCAAAATCCCCGATCACAATGCCGAGTGGTTCCGATTGGTCCTGACCGTGGGCCGCCGCGAAATGCGCAAAGGACGACAGCACGGGGCGCAGATACGGGCCATCGCTGTCATCCAGCAGGAATTGGGCAATAAACTTGGGCCGAGAGGAGGCGAGTCGCAGCACCTTATCAAGCAGCTTCTCCAAGGTCGGCACAGCGAAGCGGACATAAAGGGATATTTCGCGCCCGCTAAAGACTGACCTTGCCGCATCGCCCCGGATAAAATCGGATACGGCGATTTTCCCTCGATTTGGCGCGAATTAGCCCGGTTGCATCGACTTCGCACAGGAGATGCCGGTGGCCCAAAACGACGCCCCAACGCTGTTGCTCACCATCGACGAGGTTATGCGCCTGACCGGCTATAAGAGCCGGTCGAGCATCTATCGCCTCGTTCGCCAGAACCGTTGCCCACCGCCCGTTGTGATCGGCGGCGGGAGGGTCCGGTGGCGATCCGGCGAGATCGAGCATTGGCTTCAAGGTCTGCCCAGCCAGACCTACGCCTGACTCGCACCTCGCAAACTCCCCTCCATCGTGGCCTTCACGAAAGGATGCCCCATGCCTGTTTTCCGCAAGGCCGTGGACCGGCTTGCCGACCTGCTGCGCGGTGATCGCAGGATCACCTACCGCGCATATATCCACGCCCGCACCGCGCTCTATGTGACGACCTTGCTCGACAAGATCGTTGCCGACGACGAGGACGGCGACACGTTCCGCAATAGCCTGATCCCGTGGCGGTGGGCGCAACGTCCGCCCATCGCCATCTATCGTGGTGATGTTTCCACTTGCCGGATCGACGGGCCTTGGCAGGCGGCGGACGATCATTGGCTTCCGCTTGGCGGCCTGATCGTCACCAGCGGCGTCACCGCCCATCTCAATCCGTTCGAGGCGCAGGCGCTGCACAAGCGGATGCAGCAGGCGATTGAGGATACTACCCTCGCATGGGTCCGCGAACATGATCTTCGAAGCCATCGCCGAGGCCCCGAGGAAATCGACCGGAGCGTTGCCGACCCCGCCGCCAAGGCGATGATATTGGCATGGGCGTTCGGGCAGCGCGAGGCCGACGCCACGCCGGACACCAGCCCCGCCGATGCCCGCGATTGCTGTCCGGGCGAAGGTGGCGACGGCTTGTGCGCGGCCTGCCGGAAAGGGCCGGACCATGCTTGAGCCGGAACGCCGGAAGGCAGCGTTGCAGGGCTGCGATGCTACGCATCGAGCCGACAATTCAGATACACACCTCACGCACGGGTGCATCCAGCTTTTCCGCCATTTTTCGAGAGTGCGCCGAGAGTGCGCGGACTCGGCGGATTGGCGAACCGGCGCATTTGCGCGGCTTTTCGAGGGTGCGCTGCGCACTCTCCGGGGGGCGGCGCTATGAAGCCGGTGCAATACACCGTCCGCCTGCCCGCTTCGCTTGACAAGGCGCTCCGGGCACTGGCCGAGCGGCACGGCATGAGCGCCTATGCCGTGCTTCAACGCAGCGTGAAGGCTGGCGTCACCGCGCTCGCCAACCCGCCCGCGTCCGACACCTTGCCGCGTGAGATCGTCGCCGAACTGGCATCGGTCAGCACCCGAATCGTGGACGTGGAGCGGATGCTGGACCGGGCCTTGTTCACCGCCTGCGCTTCCTATTGTTACGCCCGCAGTGCGGCGCTGGGCGCGCGCAAGACCGATGAGGCCATCACCGCCGAGATCAATGCGGCCTATGATCGCCAGCGGCGGCTCTCGCAGGAGAAGCGGCCATGACCGGGCGCCCCCAACCGCATGATCGCCGCATCCATGCCGATGCTCTGCGCCGCCAGCATCGCGGTAACCAGTGGTCGCGGTTCAAGCGGCAGGCCGGTATCATGCTGGCAACCATCGCCCTGGGCGCGGCGGCTGCGCCTTACGCGATTCTGGACAAGGACCACCAATGGGCCGCCGGCGTCTATGCCTATGCGCGGGGAACGCTCTGGATCGCCAGCAGCTTCTCTCCCGATCCGGCGATCGGGGTCAGATATAAGGGGACGGCCTATCGCCTGTCTGCCCGTGCCGTCGCCGCCGACCGCTATTATAGCGGGGCGCTATCGGATGCCGTGTCCAAAGCCTGCATGGGCGGTCTGCTGGCCTTCACTGCTTGGCTGGCCTGCCTGTTCCTGTTTCGCGGGGCCGTGGCGCGGCGGCGCGAGCGCGCCTTGCGGGATAGGTTCATGGCGGGAACGCAGGTCACGGCCGAGAAGCAGCTTGCCAAGCTGACGGGCAAGGAAGCGGGTGCCCATGCGCTCGCCATCGGCACTGTGCCCATCCCCTCACGGCTGGAAACCCGGCACCTGTCGATGATCGGCACGACCGGCAGCGGCAAGACCACGGCCCTGCGCCAGATGCTCGACGGGATCGAAGCGCGCGGCGAAGCCGCCTTGGTCTATGACACCAGCGGCGAGTTCATCGCGCACTACTACCGTCCCGAGCGCGGCGACGTGATCCTCAATCCCTTCGATGCGCGGTGCGCCTATTGGTCGCCCTTCGCCGAGATCGCCCATCCCGCCGACGCGGACCGCATCGCGCACCAGTTCGTCACCGAGACGGGCCAACATGACAATGACGTGTGGCTGGAAATGGCCCGCATCCTTGTCGCCAATATGATCCGCGCCTTGTGGCGGGAAGGCAAAGGCACGTTGCCGAACCTGCTGGCCGTTTTCCAAAGCATGGCCAAGGATGAACTCAAGGAGTGGCTGAAAGAGACGTCATCGGCGCGCACCTTCGCCGACGATGCCGACCGGGCCACGGGCAGCGTGCTGTTCATGCTCGCCAAGGCCGCCAACCTGATCCAGTTTCTCCGCGTCGAGAACAGCGGTGGCGCACCCTTCGCTTTCCGCGACTTCATCCACGGGCTGGACAAGCGCACAGGCGCGCGCCCGTGGATATTCGTGCCTCGCAAGGAGGACTATTTCGAGGCGTCCAAGCCCCTGCTCGCCTGCTGGCTGGAATGTGCGGCCAGCGCCGTGCTGGGGCTTCCCCCGTCGCCCGACCGGCGTATCTGGTTCGTGCTGGACGAGCTGGCCGACCTGCCCCGTGTCGATAATCTGGCGCGGCTCCTGCCCGAAGGGCGCAAGTTCGGCGCGGCGGTGGTGCTGACCTTTCAGGCGCTGGGCCAGATGCGGCACCGCTATGGGCCGCAGATCGCCGAATCCATGCTGGGCTGCTGCAATACCAAGCTGTTCCTGCAGACCATCGACAGCGAAACCCGCGTATGGGCCAGCCAGACCATCGGCGAGTGCGAGGTCGAGATCCAGACCATGACCGACGCGCTGGCCGAGGGCGACGATGAGGCCCGCACCACCTTGGGCCGGATGCGCAGGACGCGGCCCGCCGTGCTGGAAAGCGAATTGCGCCTGCCCAAACATCAGGGCTACTTGCTGTTCCCCGATGGCCTGCCCGTCGCGCGGATCAGGCTGACCGCCGATCACGTCGCGCGGCGCGGACCTGCCCGGCAGCCGGGCTTCGTCGCGGGCGATCCCGACACGACGCTTTGGAAGCAGGCGGGAAGCGCAGCGCCACAGCCATCACCGTCGCCCCCGCCGCCGCCCGCCAGCCAAGGGCCGGTGTAATGGTGGCGTCGGTATCGGCGCTGACCAGTTCGGCGCAGGCGAGCAGCTATTACGAGGCCGACGACTATTATGCCGAGGGCGGGCTTTCCCCGTCCGAATGGCAGGGCGCGGGCGCGGAGGCGCTGGGCTTGTCCGGTGAGGTGGACCGCGATCAGTTCCGCGAGTTGCTGGACGGCAGGGTGGCGGGCGAGCAGCTTGGCACCTATCGGGACGGCCGGCTTGAGCATCGCCCCGGCTGGGACGTGACCTTGAGCGCGCCCAAGTCGGTGTCAATCATGGCCGAGGTCGCGGGTGACCGGCAGCTGATCGCCGTGCATGGCGAGGCGGTCAGAACCGCGATGGCCCATGTGGAGCAGCATATGGCCGCCACCCGCATCCGCGACGGCGGCACCGTCAACCGGGAGGCGACCGGCAATCTTATCGTCGCCAGCTTCCAGCACGGCACCAGCCGCGCCCAAGACCCGCAGCTTCATACCCACAATGTCATCATGAACGCCACGCGGGACGAGGATGGCGCTTGGCGCAGCCTTGAGCCACGCGCCATCTACCAGCTTCAAAAGCAGATCGGTGCGATCTACCGGCAGGAACTGGCGCTGAAGGTGCGCGAGTTGGGCTATGAGATCGAGGCGGGCAAGGACTCGCTGTTTGAGATCAAAGGCGTGTCTGCCGAAGTCATCGAGGCGTTCAGTACCCGCAGCGCCGAGATCGAGGCGGCATTGGCCGAGCGCGGCACGTCGCGCGATGCCGCCAGCGCCGCCGAAAAGCAGATCGCCACGCTCGACACCCGCGAGGCCAAGGTTGCCGCCGATCATGCGGGCCTTGTCGCGGACTGGCGGGAGACGGCCAACCAAGCCGGATTCGATGGCGCGGCGCGGCTGGCGATGATCGAGCAGGCCGAGACCAAGGCCGCCGATCCTGCCCATCGCACCACCATCGAAATGCAGGGCGACGGAGCCGCCACCCGCGCCGTCGCCCATGCCGCCGATAAGCTGGGGGAGCGGCAATCGGTCTTTTCCGCCGCAGCCTTGCACGAGGAAGCCGGGCGGATCGGGTTGGGCCGGATCGGTTACGCGCAGATCGGGGCGGCTATCGAGGCCGCGACCAGACAGGGCGCGTTGATCGACCGGACCTTTCAGGATCGGCGTGGCGCGGAGTTTGCCGGGTTCACCACCCGGCAGAATGTCGAAACCGAAGCCAAGATGTTGCGGATCGAGGCGGACGGACGCGGCGCGCTTGCGCCCATCGCGTCGCCGCTTGCCGCCGCCAAGGCTGTAGTCAGCGCATCGGCGCAGGCCGAGCGGGCGGGCCATAGCTGGAACGCCGACCAGCGCACCGCGACCGAGCAGCTTTTGACCAGCCGGAACCGGATCACCGCCTTGCAGGGTTACGCGGGCACCGCCAAGACCACGACCGTCTTGGCGACCTTTGCCCGCGAGGCCGAAGCGCGCGGGATGGCCGTGACGGCATTGGCCCCCACCGCATCGGCGGCGATGGTGTTGGGCGAGGCGCTGGACTCGCGCGGCGATACCGTCGCCCGCCACCTGCTGTCACCGGAGCGGCCCCAAACAGGCCAGCCCGCCGTGTGGGTTGTGGACGAGGCTTCCTTATTGTCGGCGCGCGATACCGCGCGGCTGTTCGACCTGGCCGACAAGCACGATGCCCGCATCATCCTTGTCGGCGATGTGAAGCAGCTTGATTCGGTCGAGGCTGGCGCGGCCTTCGCGCAGTTGCAGGGCGCGGGCATGGAAACCGCAAAGCTGGCCGAGATCATGCGGCAGACCAATGAATCCACCAAGGGGGCGGTGCTGGCGTCCATCGAAGGGGACGCGAAGAAAGCCCTTGCAGCGCTGGACCGGGGCGGCGGGCAGATCATCGAGAACGCCGACCGGGCCGAACGCTTCGCTGCCATCGCCGAGCGATATGCCGGACTCGACAAAGCCGGTCGCGCCCGGACCATTGTTATCGAGCCGTCGCGCGAAGGCCGCGATGCCCTGACCGCCGATATTCGGGCGGCGCTCACCCAATCGGGCGCGTTGACCGGCTCTGCCGTGACCGTGGAGAGCCTTGCCAACAAGGGGCTGACCCGCGCCGAGGCCCGCGACCCCCTAAGTTACGACAAAGGCGATGTTGTCCGCTTCACCCGCGACTATGCCGACAAAGGCGTGACGCGGGGCGAAGCCTACCGCGTCGAGTCCATCGACCCGGCGAAAGCCGCCATCGCGCTCAAATCGGAGGACGGGCGCGAGGTGGATTGGCGGTTGCGGCAATGGGGCGCGGGCCATGCCCAAGCCTTTGCGCCGCAGCCGATGGACCTGAAAACCGGCGACGCCATCCGCTTCACCCGCAACGACCGCGAGGCGGGCCGGATCAACGGCGGGCGCGGCGAGGTGATCGCCGTGGACGCGCAGACCCGCACCGCCACGATCCAGACCGCGCACGGCAGGACGGAAACGCTCAATCTCGATTCCGCCCGCGACCGGCACATCGCCCATGCCTATGTCGATACCGCCTTTGCGGCCCAAGGGCGCACCGCCGATCATGTGATGATCCATGCCGACAGCGGAGCGACCAACCTTGTCGATCAAAAGAGCTTCTATGTCGGCATATCCCGCGCGAAGGAGTCCGCCACCATCTTCACCAATGATCGCGGCAAGCTGGTATCCGCGATCAACGAACGCGCCGGGCGGGTGCAAACCGCCATCGCGCAGGCCGTCATGCCCACGCCCGCCGCCGATAAGGCAGCGGGGGCCGGGATAGAATGAATCGGCATATCATGCCGCCCAGACTGTATTGCGTCACTTGACGCCGAACGGTCACCGGGATAGGAGAAGCCCATGAAGATCAGAAACGTGATCCACAAGGGATTGCGGCGATTCATCGAGGATGACGATGAAAGCGGGCTTCAACCGCCCGTTGTCGCCAAGGTCCGGCGCATGGTCACTTTCCTTCAGGACATGGAGCGCGAGGACGAGCTTCGCACCGTGCCAAGCTGGAAGGCCCATATGCTGACCGGCGACCGCAAGGGAACGTGGAGCCTGTTCGTCACCAAGAACTGGCGGATGACGTTTCGGATCGACCGCGACGAGATCGAGATCATCGACCTCGATTATGAGGATTACCACTAGGAGGTGGCTATGGCTTCGATTGCAGGCATCCGCTTGAAGAACCCGGCCCATCCCGGCGGCTTCATCAAGCATGAGATCATCGAGCCGCTGGGCCTGTCGGTCACGGCGGCGGCGGACGTGCTGGGCGTGACGCGCGCAACGCTTTCGACCTTGCTCAACGAGCGCGCCCACCTGTCGTCCGAAATGGCGCTGCGCGTCGAAAAGGCGTTCGGCGTGTCGATGGACACCCTCATGCGGATGCAGAACAGCTATGACATCGCGCAGGCCCGCAAGCGCGAGGGCGAGATCAATGTTGCGCCCTTTAAGGGACTACCTGTCGGCGCGGGGCCTTCCGCTGCGCTTTAAAAGGCGCGTTCCATTCCAATCAATCGTTGTGGGGATCAACCAAACCTTACAGGGTGGTTGTCGGGGGGGCAGTAAGTGATCACCGATTATCACTCGAAATATATCGCGGCTGATCTAACAAGAAGGCGCTCCTCCGATAGCAGCGAAAAGCTCGCCGTCGCTGTCGCTGGTGCGCAGGTCGATATGAATCCCCATCAGGTGGATGCAGCCTTGTTCGCGTTCGCCTCACCGCTGTCCAAAGGGGCGCTACTAGCGGATGAGGTTGGCCTTGGCAAAACCATCGAAGCCGGACTGGTTATTTCCCAACGCTGGGCGGAGGGGAAACGGCGCATCCTCATCATCGCACCGTCCAACCTGCGCAAACAGTGGCATCAGGAACTCAACGAGAAGTTTTTCATCCCCTGCACGATCATCGAATCTAAGCCCTATAACGCCGAGGTCAAAGCCGGAAATTTCCGCCCTTTCGACCGCACAGACACCATCGTCATTTGCTCCTATCAGTTCGCGCGCAACAAGGCGGCGGACGTGCACGTCACCCCGTGGGATTTGGTGGTGATCGACGAGGCCCACCGGCTTCGCAACGTTTACAAGCCGTCCAACGTCATCGCCAACACGCTGAAAGGCGCGCTCGCCGAACGTAACAAGCTGCTGTTGACGGCAACGCCGCTGCAAAATTCGCTCTTGGAGCTATATGGCCTAGTCAGCTTCATCGACGAACACACGTTCGGCGATTTGAAGAGCTTCCGCGAGCAATTTGGCGGCGGTGCGCAGGAGCGCACATTCGAGATTTTGAAGGAACGCTTGAAGCCGGTCTGCCACCGCACCTTGCGGCGTCAGGTCACGGCCTATGTTCCCTACACCAAGCGCCATGCGATCCTTGAAGAGTTCAGCCCGGACGAGGCCGAAGACCGGCTCTACAATCTCGTCACGGCCTATTTGCAGCGTGACAATCTACAGGCGCTCCCGGCCAGCCAGCGTTCGCTAATGACACTCGTGCTGCGCAAGCTGCTGGCATCTTCGACCTTCGCCATTGCCGGGGCGCTCACCTCCATCTCCAACAGGCTTCAAAAACGGCTCGATCAGGGCAAGCCCGCCTCGCTCGTCGAGGAACTGGACGAGGATTACGAGGCGCTGGACGAAACGGCGGAAGAGTGGGCGGATGACGAAGCCGAGCCGCTAACCGAAGCCGACCTGCGGGCGCTGGAGCTTGAAATCGCGGAGCTTCGGGAGTTCGCAACGCTGGCAACCTCCATCGAGCAGAACGCCAAGGGGCGTGCTTTGCTAAAGGCGCTGGAGGTTGGCTTCGCCAAGGCGCGTGAGTTTGGCGCGGACGAAAAAGCCATCATCTTCACCGAGTCCCGCCGCACGCAATCCTATTTGCTTCGTGTGCTGGCGGACAGCCCGTATGCCGACCACATCGTCCTGTTCAACGGCACCAACACCGACGAAGAATCGAAGGCCATCTACAAGGAATGGCTGACCCGCCATGCCGGATCGGATCGCGTCACCGGCTCCAAGACCGCCGACATGCGCTCCGCGCTGGTCGATTATTTCCGCGAACACGGCAAAATCATGATCGCCACGGAAGCCGGTGCCGAGGGGATCAACCTGCAATTCTGCGCGATGGTGGTGAACTACGACCTGCCGTGGAACCCGCAGCGCATTGAGCAGCGCATCGGTCGCTGCCATCGTTACGGCCAGAAGCACGATGTCGTGGTCGTCAACTTCCTCAACCGGAAGAATGAAGCGGACCAGCGCGTTTACCAACTCCTATCCGAAAAATTCCAGTTATTCGAGGGCGTCTTCGGCGCGAGCGATGAGGTGCTGGGCGTCATCGAGTCTGGCGTCGATTTTGAGAAACGCATTGCCGGTATCTATCAGCAGTGCCGCCAGACCGGCGAGATCAAGGCAGCGTTCGATGAACTCCAGCAGGAGCTGACGCTGGAGATCAACGAGGCGATGACCCACGCGCGGCAAAAGCTGCTGGAGAATTTCGACGACGAGGTGCGGGAGAAGCTGAAAGTCCGCAACGCCGATACCAATCTGCACCTCAGCCAGTTTGAAGCGCAGTTAATGCGGCTGGCCAAGCATGAGCTGGATGGAGTGGCGGATTTCGTCGATTCATCCTCATTCCGGCTCAACGCTTTGCCGGGCTGGATCGCTGGCAACAACGTTCCCACCGGCCTCTATGAATTGCCCCGCCGTTCCGGCGATGCGCATTTCTTCCGCGTCAATCACCCGCTCGGCGAAGCCATCGTGTCGCGGGCGCGCTCGCGCGCCTTGCCGACCGCCGAGATCGTATTCGATTACTCGCATCACGAAGGCCGCATTTCGCAGGTCGAGCCGCTCGTCGGCAAATCCGGCTGGCTCACGGCATCGCTGCTCTCGGTCGATGCCCTGGGCCAAAGTGAAGACCATTTGCTGTTGTCCGGCATCGGTGACGACGGAACGCCGCTTGGCAACGAAGCCGCTTCCCGCCTGATGACAGTCGGCGGATCGGTGGCGGGCGAGGCCAGCGAACCGGGCGACGTTGCGTCGGCATTGGCCGATGCCTTGCTCGCGCAGCAGGCGAATATCCGCCGGGGCATTTCCGAACGTAACGCCCGCTTCTTTGAGGCCGAGGCCGACAAGCTGGACGGCTGGGCCGACGATTTGAAAGTCGGGCTGGAGCGCGAATTGAAGGAGCTTGATCGTCAGATCAAGGAAGCCCGGCGCGCCGCCACGGTTGCGCTGACGCTGGAAGAAAAGCTGGCAGGGCAAAAGGCGGTCAAGGCGCTGGAGGCAGAACGCTCAACCAAGCGCCGTTCGCTATTCGACGCGCAGGATAAAATTGACGAGCAACGCACGGAACTTATTGCTCAGATCGAAGGGAAGCTGGAGCAGAATATCCACGTCCAGCCACTCTTCACGATTCGGTGGGGGGTGCAATGAGCGATGAAGCAGTGCCATCGGCAAAGTTGGCCGCGTTGACCGTGGATCGCTTAATCCAGTCAGGCTTGCTACGCGCCGACAAACGCGATGCCCTTATTGCGAAGATCGCCGCTGGCACCATGCAGGGCAGCGACTGGAAACTTGAGATCGACCTCGCGTCGGCGAAGGCCACAAGCTGATGGCCGCGTCCGCACCCTTGAAATCGCTGACGCTAACCGCGTTTCGCGGCTCCGCCGCGACCTTCACGCTCGACTTCGAGAAGAACAAGAAGCTCACCTTGATCTATGGCGAGAACGGAACCGGCAAAACGACCATCTGCGATGCGTTCGAGTTTCTGGCCTTTGAACGCATCGGTTCGCTGGAAAATCGCGGCATGGGCAAAGGGCTGGAAAAATTCTGGCCAACCGCCGGTAAACCCGCGAGCGCCTTGGCGGTGGATTTGGAAACCCACACGGCCAAATGCTCCGGCAGGATCGTCGATAAGAAGGTTTCCGTGTCGCCTGTATCGGCGCGCCCAAGAATCGAGCTTTTGCGCCAGCGGCAGATTCTGGAGCTGATCCAAGCGCAGCCCGCCGCCCGCTACGAGGCCATCAAACGCTTCATCGACATCGAAGCATATGAGCGTTCCGAAGAAACGCTCCGCCAGCTTGGCAAAACGCTGGCCACCGAAAAGCAGCAAGCGCAGGCCGCAGAGCAGGAAAACTTGGCCGCGTTGCAGGGCTTCTACGAAGCTGCGGGCAGCCCGGCGGGTTTGAATGCCGTCACATGGGCCAAGCAGAAATTGGCCGAGCCGACCACCGGCTTGGATGCCGACATCGCGGCGATTGGCAAATTGCGGGCGGCGTTCGACGCCCTCAAAGGCTACCCCGAAAAGCTCGCCACCCGCCACAGCGCGGTGACGAGCGCCAAAGACGCATTGGCACTGGCGGAGCAGGCTTTGGGCGCGGCGATTGCCACCGCCACTGAGGGCGCCGGTGAAACATTGCCCGTGCTGGAAGCAGGCCGCGCTTACTTCCACGCGCATCCGCAATCGACCGAATGTCCCCTATGCGCGAGCGATGAAAACATCGCAGGCTTGGCGGCCCAGATAGACGCGAAGCTCAATGCGCTTTCGGCGTTGCGGACCGCCCACGCGAACAAGAATGCCCAGCAAACGGCATTGAGTGCTGCCGAAACGGCATTGGCGCAGACGCAGGCGGACTACCAGAAAGCCGTCACCACGTGCACCACGGCCCAGACCGGCCACCAGTGGAAGGCGACCGTGCAGCTTCCCGCCGCGCCGCCGCCGACCGACAGTGCCGCGTTGCCCGCGTGGCTGGACGCTAACGAGGCGATTGCCGGGGCATGGGCCGGGATTGAGGCTGGCTGGCGCGACGAAAGCAAATTCCTCGCTCAGCTTAAGGCCGCCACCGAGCGTTACGATAGCAACGCCGCCCGCGTGAAAGAACTGGCCGACCTGATTCCAAAAATCGACACCGCGCTGGCGCAGTGCGTTGAGGAGCGCCAGAAATTCACCGACAGCATCATCACCGCAATCGCGCAGGAAGTCGGCAAGCTCTACGAAAAGGTGCATCCCGGCGAGGGATTGGACACCATCGCGCTTGAGCTTGACCCCAAGAAGCGCGCCTCCATCGAATTGAAGGCCGATTTCTCCGGTCACGACGCGCCACCCCAAGCCTATTTCAGCCAGTCCCATTTGGACACGCTGGGGCTTTGCGTGTTCCTGGCGCTCGCTGCGCGCGATCGCGCCGACGAAACCGTGCTGATCCTCGATGACGTTTTAGGCAGCGTGGACGAGCCGCATGTCGAGCGCGTGATCGGCATGATCTACGAAATCAGCACCCAGTTTAAGCACACCATCGTCACCACCCATTATCGCCCGTGGCGTGAGAAATACCGCTGGGGCTGGTTGAAGCCCGGCCAGTCCTGCCAGTTCGTGGAATTGACCGGCTGGGGCATCGACGATGGTATTCGCATCATCAGCTCCTTGCCGGAAGTTGACCGTCTGCGCGCGCTTCTCGCGGAATCGCCGATTGATCCGCAGGCCATTTGCAGCAAGGCGGGCGTGATCCTTGAAGCGGTGTTGGACTATCTCACCCTGAAATATGAATGCGCCGTGCCGCGTCGGCATGGCGCCGCCTACACTTTGGGCGACCTGCTACCCGCCATCAGCAGTAAGCTGCGTGACGCGCTGAAAGTCGAAATCCGCGACGGCATCACGGACGCCGCCGCGGCGTCCACCAGCACCGTGGCATTGAAGCCGATCTTTGATGAACTGACTCGTATCGCGCAGGCGCGCAATGCGTTTGGCGCACACTTCAAAGCCATTTCGTTCGAGCTTCTGGACACCGACGCTGTTGGCTTTGCCAAGCATGTTTTGATGCTGGTCGATGCCCTGACGCATCCCGAGCATGGTTGGCCGAGTAATGATAAATCCGGCAGCTATTGGCGGAACAGCGCCGATTCCCGCCGCCTGCACCCATTGAAAAAGCCGAGTTAAGAGCGGCATGGACCAAGCCCAGCAAGCTCTTCTCAAGCGCCATCTCGTTGATGTGTATGTCGGGAATCTTCCGCCGTTGCTGCAACCGTCACCGAACGCAGAGCAGAACGATCAGAAAAACCTGGCCCGCTCGATCAGCGCGTTCGTTGTCCACCATCAATGCGGGGCTAGCGTCACCGCCGCGTGCGCCTCGGTCGTCGATGATTTTGGTGATCTCGGCATCGACGCCATCTTTTATCAGGCCGACCTCAAGACTCTGTTCCTGATCCAAAGCAAACTGAAAGCGTCAGAGCAGTTCACGCAGGACGAAGCCAATGCGTTCTGTCAGGGCGTTCGCAAGTTGATCGCGTCCGACTATACCGGCTTCAATCAAAATGTGCTGGATCGTCAGGTGGAGATTGACGCAGCGCTTGACGATTGCGAGCGCATCCAGCTCGTAATCGCGCATACGGGCGATCAGCTTCGCCAATATCCCGCTCAGGCCATCTCCGAGTTGATCGCCGACCCGGCGCATGGAGAAGAACGACTTGTCGATCCGGCTCTGGATTTCTCCGCACCAGCCATCCTGACCGCACTTCGCGACGCGAATGCACACGCGCGGATTGATTGCAGGCTGACGCTATTCGATTGGGCCAGGGTTTCGGGGAACCGGCCAGCTTATATCGGCATGATCAAACTGGCAGACTTGGCGCAGCTCCATCTTCAGCATGGCAAGGCGCTCTATTCCCGAAACATTCGCGCATCGCTCGGTCATCGCACGGATGTGAACCGATCAATCGACAACAGCCTTGCCAACAATGCCGCCGATTTTGAGTTCTTCAACAACGGCGTGACCGCCCTATGCAGCGGCGTGCAGGGACGTGCTGGCAACAGGCTGCAAAAGAGCTTCAAGGTGGAGAAGCTCTCTATTGTCAACGGCGCTCAGACGGTCGCAACGGCGGCGCGTCACGTCGGCACCGCAGGAGCAGCAAGCATATCGGATGCGCGTGTGCTTGTGACAATCATCGCGGCCGATGCCGAGAATGATTTCGGGCAGTCCGTCACCCGCGCACGAAATCACCAAAACGATGTCGGCAAGGCGGATTTCGTCGCGCTCGACACGGAGCAGGAGCGCATCCGCCGTGAGCTGGCGATTGTCGGTTATCGCTATGCCTATCAGGCCGAGGCTCTTGACCTCACCGACCCGACGATCATTCGTGTGGAGGAGGCCGCATTCGCATTGTCGATGCTCCAGCCCGATCCCCGCCTTCCCGTGATGGCGAAGCGCAATGCCGCCAGCGTGCAGAAGGTTGGGCAATATCCCTATTCGACAATCTTCACGCCCGCATTGTCCGTGTTGGAGCTAAGGAACGCGGTGATTGCGTTCCGCTACATCGTTACCCGCATGAACGAGGAGGCGGCGGGCGCACCTACCGACCAAGAGCGGTTGACCTATCGGCACGGCGCATATGCTGTTGCCTTTGTGATGATGAAGCGGCTTCGCAACCAGATTGTGGGGAATCCGCCTCTTAGCCTGCCACGTCTTACGGCGGTTGTTGGCCCTGAACTGGACAGCCTCCGTCAGACCGTGTGGGCGCAGACCCAGCCGTTCAGTGCCGGACGCAATCCGTTGAATGTTTTCAAGACACAGGCGGATGTCAGTGACATTATCCGCCTGTCGATGACCGAGCATTACGGTTTTCAGGCAAACCCCGCACTTCCGCCGCTACTCGCGTTGCCGATCGGCAATGATCCATATCCGGTGCGCCTATTCCATTTCCTTTCAACCCAAGCCCCCCAAATCGGTAATCTCACATGAAATCGAAACAGAAACTTGAACTCACCTGGGTAGGCAAGGACAACCGGCCACGGCTGGAGCCGCGCATTCTGATTGAGGATGCGGAGAAGAGCTATCACGCAGCCACGCGCGTGAGCGAGAACGACATTTTCGATAATGTGCTGATCCACGGTGACAATCTGCTCGCGCTGAAAGCGTTGGAGGCGGATTTCGCGGGCAAGGTGAAGTGTGTCTATATTGATCCACCGTTTAATACTCAGCAAGCGTTCGACCACTACGACGACGGACTTGAGCATTCGCTGTGGCTAGCCTTGATCCGTGATCGGCTGGAAATCATACAGCGGCTGATGGCCCCCGATGGAACAATGTTCATTCACATCGATGATAACGAACTGGCATATTTAACTGTTCTCGCCGACGAGATTTTCGGTCGGCGCAATCGTATCAACATTGCCACGTTCAAGCAGGGTGCAGCGACCGGCCACAAGTCCATCAACCCCGGATTGGTTAGCACGTCCAATTTCATCCTGATCTATGCCAAGGACAAGTCGGCTTGGAAACCGAACCGCGTATTCACTGCCCGATTTGAGCGCGACAAGCGTTATGGCCAGTTCATCGAGAATGCTGATGAGCCATTTGCCAATTGGCGCTTCTGTACCCTCATGCGGGCATTTTCGGAGAGCAAAGGCATTCCGGAAAAAGCGGCAAAAAAGATACTAGGCGATGATTTCGAAAATGAATTAACCAAATTTGTGAGTGCAAATGCGGCAGCAGTTGTTCGTCTGGCTCGCCCCGATTATAAAGCAGTCAGCGCCGCAGCACGCGAAAAAATTGACGAATCACGAAATGCACCCTCGCGGATTTTTCGTCTCGAAAGAGCCGACAAATCTGACATGTTCTTCCATAAGGGTGAACGTATTCTCTTTTATTCAGATAAGCTGAAACTGGTTGATGGTGAGTATGTAGCTGGCGAACCTCTCACCAGCATTTGGGACGACATTCTCTCGAATAATTTGCATAACGAGGGAGGCGTGGATTTTCCCAAGGGCAAAAAGCCAGAAGCGCTAATCAAGCGCTGCCTCGACCTCTCGACCGAAAAAGGAGATATAATTTTGGATTCGTTCGCCGGTTCAGGAACAACTGGTGCAGTTGCTCACAAGATGAACCGTCGTTGGATTATGGTTGAACTCCGAGATCAAGCCGACACGCATATTCTTACTCGGATGCGCCGGGTCATTGACGGTCAGGACTTGAGCGGCGTGACGGGCGCGTTGAAGTGGAAAGGCGGCGGCGGGTTCCGCTACTATGAGCTTGCACCGTCGCTGCTGGAAAAAGACAAATGGGGCCGCGAGGTGATCTCCAGAAAGTATAACGCCGAAATGCTGGCGCAGGCACTGTGCAAGCTGGAGGGCTTCGCCTACGCGCCCAGCCCGGATGTCTATTGGCAGCAAGGCCATTCATCCGAAGCCGACTTTCTCTATGTCACCACCCAAACCTTGGGGCCGGAGGAGTTGGCGGCATTGAGCGAGGATGTGGGCGAAGGGCGCTCGCTGCTGATCCTGTGCGCTGCCTATCGGGGCAATGCCGATCTTTGGCCGAACCTCACCGTGCGCAAGATTCCGAACCATATTCGCAGCCGGTGCGAATGGGGGCATGACGATTACAGCCTCAATGTCGCCAATCTTCCGCAAGCCGAGGTTCCGGTCGCGCCGGCTGCCCGGCAAGGCGGGCTTTTTGATGATGGAGACGCCGCATGAGCAATCTCCGTCATGTCAACGCCATCGCCGGTCGCTTGAGCTTGCGCACGCCGCAGCGCCGGAGCCTGGAAATCCTCGACCGCGTTACCGAGATCGTTCCGCCGACCAAGACGGCCGACCTTGCTGCCGCGCTGGAGATCATCCGGAGCGAGTTTCCCGGCGTCACGAATTTCGAGCGCGATTTCCCCTCGCTATGCTTCGCGCTGGCAACCGGCGTCGGCAAGACCCGCCTCATGGGCGCGTTCATCACCTATTTGAAGCTCGCGCACTGCATCAATAATTTCTTCGTGCTCGCGCCGAACCTCACCATCTACAACAAGCTGATCGCCGACTTCACCGCGAACACGCCCAAATATGTGTTCAAAGGCATATCGGAGTTTGCCATTTCGCCGCCCGTGCTGACGACCGGCGAAACCTATGAGCGCCAGATCGCATCGGGCGGCCAGCTCTTCCCGACAACAATCAACATTTTCAACATCGCCAAGATCGCCTCCGAAGTGCGCGGCGGGCGTAGCCCGCGCATCCGTTCCTTCCGTGAGGAAATCGGCGAGAGCTATTTCGATTATCTCGCGAGCTTGCCCGACCTAGTGCTGCTTATGGATGAATCGCACCGTTATCGCGCGACGGCCGGAATGCGGGCGATCAACGAATTGAAGCCCGTGCTCGGCTTGGAGTTGACCGCCACGCCATTCGTGGAAAGTGCGCGCGGGCCTGTGCCGTTCAGCAACGTCATTTTCGATTATCCGCTCGCGCGGGCGATGGAGGACGGCTTCGTCAAGGAACCGGCTGTCGTCACTCGCAAGGATTTCAATCCGGCCGGAAAATCGACCGAAGCGATCCAGCAAATGAAGCTGGAGGATGGTGTTCGCCTCCACGAAAGCGTGAAGGTCGATCTTGAAACCTATGCCCGTGAGAATGGCGAGCGGATCGTCAAGCCGTTCGTGCTTATCATCGCGCGCGATACGACCCATGCCGCCGAATTGATGAGCCTGATCCAGTCGGATCGGTTCTTCCAAGGTCGATATGCCGACAAGGTGATTCAGGTCGATTCCAGCGTGAAAGAAGAGGAGACGGTCGAGAAACTGCTCACCGTCGAACAGAGCGACAATCCCGTCGAGATCGTCATTCACGTCAACATGCTGAAAGAAGGTTGGGACGTCACCAACCTCTATACCATCGTTCCGCTTCGCGCGGCGAATGCGCGCACGCTGATCGAGCAGAGCATCGGGCGCGGGCTACGTTTGCCATACGGCAGGCGCACCGGCGTCACCGCCGTGGATCGTTTGAACATCGTCGCGCATGACCGTTTCCAAGAAATCGTCGATGAGGCGAACAATCCAAATTCGCCGATCCGCCTGAAACAGCTCGTGCTCGATGAGGCAGAGCTTTCCCGCAAGACCGTGACGGTCGTGGCCGCGCCAACCATTCTTTCCAGCCTTGGCCTGCAATCGGCGCCGCCGACCGAAAGCGAAGCCAGTCCGACCGCCCCGCCGCCTGCCTTTACCGATCCCGAAGATTTGAAGGTCGCGCGGCTTGCATATGATGCCTTCCGCAAGCTCGCGCGCGAACCCGACAAGGTGCCGAACACGTCCTATCTCAGCCGCCCCGAAGTGCAGGCGCAGATCGTCAAAGAGGTCAGGAGTCAGTTCCAACCGGCACAGATGGAGCTTGAGGGCGTCGCTAAACCAGCCCCCGATATGGCGGCGGTTGTCGCCGCGACTGCAAAGCTCATGGTGGATCGCACCATCGACATCCCGCGCATTATCGTCATGCCAAAGGGCGAGGTGAAAGCGGGTTTCAAGCCTTTCACGCTCGACTTGTCGGGAATGCGCTATCCGGCTCCGAGCGAAGAGCTTTGGGCAAAGCATCTCCGCACGGATCAGGTCGATGTCATCGGGCTGGCGCAAGCTAACCTGCTCGAAGAGCGGCTGGAGGATTATGTCGTCAGCGGGCTGATCGACTTCTCCGACATCGCCTATGATGAACATGCCGACCTGCTTTATGGACTGGCGGGGCAGGTGGTCACGCACCTGCGAAGCTATCTTTCCGAAGAGGAGGCGGGGCAGGTTCTCATTCTTCATCAGCGCGAGATCGCCCGTGCGGTTCACGCGCAAATGCAGGATCATTTCTGGCTCGACGATAGCGTGGAGTATCACCACGAAGTCCGGCAGGGTTTTACCGAGCTGAAGAAAAGCGCCTTCACCACCGACAATTCTCCGCCGCTCGATTATCGAGTTCCGCCTGCCGACAGGAGCAACATGGCGCGCTACCTGTTTGGCGGTTTCGTCAAATGCCTATCGACGGTTGCGAAGTTCCATTCAGACACCGAGCGTAAGCTCGCCGTCATCCTAGAACGGGAGTCCCTGAAATGGATGCGCCCCGCCAAAGGGCAATTCCAGATGTTTTATCGCAGCGGGAACGACCATCTCGAATACCAGCCCGATTTCGTTGCCGAGATGGACGATTGCATCGTCATGCTGGAGCCGAAAATGGCGACGCAGATGACCGACAAGGACGTGCTGGCGAAGCGCGATGTCGCGGTTCAATGGTGCGGTTGGGCGAGCGAGCACGCCCGCAGCTACGGCGGCAAGCCTTGGCGCTATGCCCTGATCCCTCACGATGCCATCGCCGAAAACATGACGGTTGATTTCTTGGTCAAGCAATATAGCGGCTAAATCTTAGCAGGCAATTAGGCCCCAGCTAATCAATCCTGCACACTAGATGCGGTAAATAGCTGCCGTGATCGCCGCATAAGGTGCGGCGAATATCCTTGTCCTTTATGGTGTATGTGCCAACGAGGCGTCCCATAGCCGTAACCGGATACCGCGATCATCGGCTTCGGCAGGATCGACGAAAGCATGACAGCTTTCCAATGCGCGGCGCGCGGCATCGAGATCGGTCCACGGCACTGATGCCACCCATTTGCGGGCGAAATCCAGCGTGCGGATGATGGGCGTCGGTTGGGCGTTCTGCGACAGCGCCTTGAGCGCGGTCAGATAATTATTGCGATAGACGGTCGGAATGATGATGCGCTCCTCGCCCGCCGCGACCAGCTCGGCGTTCATCATGATCCGCGCGATCCGGCCATTGCCGTCCACGAACGGATGCACTTCCGACACGAGGAACATCATGAACACCGCGCGCGCGAACGGCGTGTCGAGGCTCTGATAATATTCAAACCCGCGCGCGAGCGTGCCTTCGACCTGATCGGGCGCAACGAACAGCGTTGACCCGGCGCGGTTGGCTTCGCGCTTGAAATGCCCCGGCTGTTTGTCGGGCCGCGCGCCCATCAGGATCGCATGGCGGCTGCGCATGAGCGCCAGCAGCATTTGCGGATCGCGCGGCGTTCTTGTCATTTCCACGGAATCGGAAACGATTTGCCATGTCCCCAGCACGTCATGGGCATCTTCCGGCCGGTCGCGCGGGATGACATTGTTGAACACGATGTCCGCCGCCTCGTTCACGTCGAACTCGGTGCCTTCGATGAAGTTGGAGAAATAGGCTTCATAGAAGGCCAGCGTGGCGCGGGCTTCGACAGGCCGCTGTTCGGCAGGCCGCGAGAAAGGCGCGGTCGCGCGCAATTCGGCGTGAAGGGCATCGAGCAATTTGATCCGGTCGGGATCGAACGGCGTTCCCGCCCCGCGCGCGCTCCCCCTTTCGCTCGCCAGCCGATCCTCGCGCGTTCCGAGCAGCGCACCGATCAGCCGATCCAGCGCCTCATATTCGACCTCGCGCTTTATGAGCGGCGCAATCCGCCGTGCTTCATCCCGCAGGACGTTGAGGCCATCCGCGCCGCTGCGGCGGGCAACATCGTCAAGACGGCCTTCGAGTTCAACGCGAGTCAGCGTCCGGCTGACATCCCCGCTTCGCCGCCGCGACGGAGCCATGTTGTCGAGAAATGCCCGCGCGGTGGAGGACAGGAATAGCCCGCCGATAAAGGGCCGGTCGCTTTCCAACGGCGGCGCACCGCTGCGCGAGCGGATCGTGATGCCGGGCAGGACAATATCGCGCTTGCGGTCAGACACCACAAAGATCGAGCCATCCGAGGCAGGCCGGTTTTCGATGGCTGTCCTGTCCGCGATCAATGCCCCCGGCACATAGCTGGCCACCAGTCCCCACAGCGAACGTCGCACGATCCGTTCGGGTGAATCATCGAGATTGAACGTGTAGAGTTTCGTCCCAATCTGTCGTATGCGCCCTTGCGCAACGGCGCGAGAGACAGCGGAAGCGATGGCCGCGTTCGATACGAACGCCTCTGGCAGACCGTTGAGTGATTTTTTTGGCATTAAGCGCGTCCTTTCGGGCGCTATGCGATAATTTGCGATTTAAGGGAAGCGAATTGCAATTTTTTGTGAGTTAAGCGAAGGTTGCTGATTGCCCCCTAACGCCCTCGCTTGCATTGCTGGACCGGCCCAATGGAGGGCGATTTTCAGGCCCGTGGACACCCCAAAATTAGGCGTGGTTTAGATGTCGATTTGCGAGGTGTGGGAGCGGGTGTGGGAGCAAATTTCCGCCTCGCCTGATAAAAGTATCAGAGATTAAACGATATTTTTAATTGTTTGGCGGACTCCCGCTCCGCCATAAAATATTGTGTGGTTTCAATATATTAGACGTTTTCGCGAGTCGAGCGCCTCCGGAATAGATCGTTATTTTCGAACGATGTGGGCTCCTGTGTGGGACTGAGATTCTGATCCCGGTGTAGGATTCGAACTCAGCTAACGATGAAACGGGTTCCAGCGAATGTTAAATTGTGGGCCGGGAGCGGCATCGCTGCTTTCGGACTGAAAGGGCCTTAGAAGACGCTCGCTGGCCGAATTTGCGCAGGTCCAGTCTCGACCAAAGCCGGCCGTTCCCAGCAGATATTATGGACGTCCGCTTATGCCGAAACCTGTCTTTGGCACGTGTCGAGCATCTGGGCCGCCCGATTAGAAGAGGCTCGGGAGATCCTGTCGCGCCTTCGCGGACAACTCATGGTTCGGGAATTGCCGGACCGCCGTCCGGAAGGTCCGCCCGCCTTCTTCCCGGTCCCCGAAGTTCCAGAGCACGCCCGCCATGTTGAACATCGCCACCGCATAATCGGGATCGAGAACAAGCGCCTTGCGATAGGCGGCGACCGCTTCGTCGCTCCGGCCCAGATGATCGAGCGCGGAGGCAACTTGGAACCAGCTCATCGCGTCGGGTTGGATGCCGTCCGCCTGCGCTTGGACCAGCGGCAGCGCCTCACCATACCGGCCGAGAAAGTTGAGCGCGGTCCCAAGGCAATAGCCATAGTGACCCCCGTTGAGCTCATAGGCCTTGCGGAAGCAGCGCTCGGCTTCCTCCCAGTCATCTATATCCTGTGCCCAATGGCCGAGCCGGTCCCAGGGTAAGGCGGCCTCGCTCGGATCGACATGGGCGATATGCGTCTCGAACTCGGCGCGGAACGTTGCGTAGTCCTTGCCGATTTCCTCGCCTTCGCTGCGCAGATAAAAGGAGGTCAGGAGCAGGTCCGCGCGCGCCGCCGAGACGCCGGGATGGGTACGGACGTAACGCTGCCAGAAGGTCAGGGCGCCGCGCGCGGCCGCGACCGATGTCCGGCCGAAGGCGGCGACCTGCCGCGCGCACCAGGACCAGATCCACGGTTCGCGATCCGCGTCAGCAAGCAGCAGATTGATCGCGCGGAAGGCTTCGCGATCCTGTCCGAGATTGAAGAGCGCGTTGAGGCGCCATCCGGTCACGCTCGCATTCTTGCCGAGATCTCGATCATCGAAGAGCGTCGCGTCATAGTGGGTCAGAGCTTCTTCAAATTGACCCTGGCGATGGAGATATTGTCCAAGGGCAAGATGCGCCTCGGGCAGTTGCGGGTTCATCTCCAGCGCGCCGCGATAGAGTTCGGCGGCCATCTCCTCGTTGCCGAGCTTCTCGAAACTGGCACCGAGATTCTTCAGGCACGTGGCCGCCATGCCAGTCGCACGATCGCCAGCATGGAGCATCAGTGGGGGCAGGGCCGTGATCTGCTGACAGACAGGTCCGTGCTCGGGTGCGATCCGCACCAGAAATGAAGCGACCCATATGATCCTCCAAACCGTCGGATCATCCTACCACACTAGGCGCGTTTTCACACAGGCTGGACCAGTTCAAGCCATTCTGCGGTCGACACCTGAATGTCTGCTCACGCCGAAACCGGCCATTCGAATGCAATAAACCAGCCGGACAGCTGTGTGCCTCATTCGAGACGTTCAGCCGTCTCAAAGCCCCTCCCGAAAGCACCCGCTGAGGCTTGCATGCGCCGCCGCGCGGACCTGCGTGTCTTTGAGCGTGGCCACATCGCTCGAGCGATAACCTTCGCCGTCGGCGAGGAGCAAACTCTTAGCGGAAGGCACTCGCAGTCATGCGAAGCTAGGCGTGGGCAACGATCCAGTGCAGCGACGCTCAAGCGGCGAGCATCCGGTCAAGCGGGATGTCGGCCAAGCTCAGCAATTCATGGACGAAGGGCTGATGCAGGCCGGCCGAGGCATAATGCGTCATGATCGCCCGCGTCGCATCGACAAAGGCGGTCCGGTTGGCCGCAGTCGCATCGGCGCGCCACGCCGCCTCCGCCGCGAAATAGGCGTCAATCCGGCTGCGCACCTGATCGAACCAGCTGCGCAGCTCGGCGGTCAGCGCACGATAGTCGAGATCGTCGATAAGCTGCGCCAAGGCGGTCTCGCGCCGCTGACGCCGGGTCACATAGTAAGCGTCGCCGGGATGATGCCGGCAATCATGATCGGCTGACAGGATCGCCTCCATCGCGTCGCGCAGCCGCGTCGCGGCGCGCCGCCGGCTTTCGACCAGCGAGGCGCGATAGAGTCCGCAAACCTCGATGGTCGCGAGACCCCGGGGCGCCGCCTGTTCCTGCGCCGAGGTGCGTGGTTCGACATAGCCGTCCGAGCGAAACAGCAGATGCGGCGCCGGATCGGTGCGGCACGGGTCGAGCAGCAACGGCTGCTCGTGCGCCTCATGGCCGGGTGCCGTCGCCCGCGCTGACCCGGCGAGCAGCGGAAACTGGTTGCCCTTGCCGCTGGTCGCGGCAACGAGGCTGCCGTCAGGCATGAGCTGCTCCTGCTCGCGCGCCCGATTGCAGCCGATGCACGACGGCAGCAGATTGTCCCAGTCAGCCGCGAGCCAGAAGTAGCCCGGCTTGCTGCGCTGGCCGTTCGCCTCGATCACCGCCCCCTTTGGCCGGTAATGCTCGACGTCCATCGGCGAGACATGGTCGTACCGGCTCTCGCAATAGGCGCAGTGCCCGCCGAACAACGCGTGCAGCGCCGCCTTGACCGCATCGTCACTATAGGCCTTGAACTCGGGCGCATCATTTGGCCTGGCCGGCAGCGGCGCCAGTGTCGGCGCGATCCCCGCATAATGCCACAGAGCCGCTTCGATCTCGGTGAGCCCGGTCGCCTGTGCTCGCTTGGCAAACGCCGCGAGAACCGCCGCCGGGGCGGGTGTACGCTGAACCGCGATCATGCTGGGTCTGCCTTGGCATCGTTCCAGATCGCGTCGAGCTCGACCTCAAGCGCCTGATCCTGCTTCGTCCGCTCGGGCAGCGTCGAGACCCGCAGCGCGATATGCCGGTCTATGGCGGCCAGCAGCCGCTGCTCGCGCTCGGTCTGGCCGATGCGCTGCTTCTTGTTGATCTCCTCGCGTAACCGGTCGATCTCGGGCACGAGGCTGGCGTCCTCCTGGCTGTCGCGCAGCAGGCGGTAATAGCGGTCGAATAGCTCCTGAAAATCCGGATCGAGCGTCGAGTGCATCCCGAAATGTTCCGACGTCAGGATCTGGTCGATGCGCATCCCCGAGACATCGGGCAGGTCGGGGACGAGGCCGATACGGTTGTCGGCGCCGCGCGCCATCACCTGCACTTCGCCCGGCCCCATGCCGCGCAGGCACAAGGGATCGTGCGTTGTCACGATGAACTGGACGCGCGGCAGCGCCTTGCGCATCGCCGACATCACCCGCATCTTCCAGCGCGGATGCAGGTGCGTCTCGACTTCATCGATCAGCACAACGCCTTGCGCGTCGAGCAGATCGACCCCGCCCATCAGCCCGCGCAGCATGTCGACCGCGGTCGCGAAGATTGAGCGATAACCCTCGCTGTGCCGCGCCAGCGGCGTCTCGAATTCGCCGTCGACGATGTAGACGCCGCGCTCCTCGTCCTGCTTGAGATAGGAGCCCTGCGGCAGCAACAGGATCTCGGCAAGCGCGCGAGCGATCTCGGGAAAGCGGTCGGGACCGAGCTCGCGCAGCCACAGTTCGGGATGCGGCAGCGACCAAGACGCGTCGAACAATCCGCGCGGTCCGCCGCTCTTCAACCGCCGCCTGCGCCCCGGCATGAAATAGCGCCGCGAACTATAGGCGAGGACACTGGCGCGCGGCTCGGCGCTGCCCTCAAACATGTCGTTCCACCCGATCGTCAACTCGGCCGGCGGCCCTTCCCAGAACTCAATTGTCACCTTGGTCGGACCATAGGGTGCACGGTGACCGCCACGCTGCGGATCGGGCTCGACATCGCGCGGCTTGGCGAGCTTATTCGCCGCCGTGGTGCCGACCAGCGCCAGCGTCATCGCCTCGAGCACGCTGCTCTTGCCGGTCGCATTCTCGCCGAGCAGCATGATCGCGGCTGACGAACTGCTGTCGCGGCGCATCGGCTCCATGTCGATCACGACATGATCGATCGCCTTGAAATTCTCGATCTCGATACGCTTAATCGGCGGGGTGAACGGGCGCGGGGCGGCCACCGGCGCTGCCTTGGCCGCGGTGCCGTCGCTAACGGCTTCGAGGGTTCGCAGCGTGTCGGCGATATCGCTCGGCGATGTTTGGGCCAGAACGCTCTCGATCAGCCCGGCGGCATCCTCAAACGAAAAGGCGAAATGCCCGACCCGCTCAGCAAGCGCCGATAGCAAGCGATAGCGCAGGATCTGCTGCCCGCCGGCAAAGGGGATCGCGGCATCGTCGAGCTCACGCAGCACCGTGACCGGATCGTCACCATGGGGTGTGCTCAGCCGCTGGGCAAGGTAGGAGAAGACGTTACGGCGTTCCTCGACCAGGCCTTCGCGATTGAGCTCGAGCATCCCGATCGTCGCCCCGCCGCGCTTCGAGCGCGGGTGGCAGCGGCCATCGAGCGTGAAATCGAGATGGCGCGACGGGCGGTCATAGCCGGGATCGAGCAGCTGCGGTGATTCCTGCGCGCGAACGCGTGCCAGCGGCGCGGCCAGCGGTGCCCGGCCGCCATTCAGGGGAAAGGAATTGCGCTTGCGCCCACTACACGCCTGGCAGACCAGCAGTAGGTTCTCCCAGTCATAAGCGAGCCAGGCATAATGATGGGGGAGCCGCTTGCGCCCGCCACCGGCATTGCTGGTCGGGCGATGATGCTCGACATGGAGCGGACTGGTGCGTTGCGTCTCGCAATAGGCGCACTTGTTGTGGAACAAGCGTGCCAGCGCCTCGCGCACCTCATCACTTTGGTAAAGCTTTTCGTCGAGCGGGGCTCGCCGCGCCGAGCTTTCTTCTTCGGGCAATTGCAGGAACTCGAGGATCGCCCGGCGGGCTGCGACAACACGCTCGCCGGTCAGCGGCGCCGGATTGATCGTTCGATGTTCGACCCGTCTCATTCCTGCACCTCGACGCTCGTCTGCGCGACCTTTAACTCCTCGGCGCGGACCGGAAGGTCAAGGCCGAGGAGTCCCCAGATCGCAGTCTCGTCGTTATCGCGCAGATTGAGTGCGTGACGCAGCGCCTGGATCGCCGCCCCGTCTTTGTCGGGGCGCCCCCAATAGCTCAGATGCCGGAACGCCGGCGCACCGATCGGCACGCGGATGTCGCGGATGCCAGGACCAAGCAACGGCGAGACCGGCCCGGAAATGAAATCGCCGATCAGGCCGAGCACGTTGGGATAATAGATGTTGGACCAGACCGTCGGCGCGAACACCGCGCCATGATGCGGAATCTTCTCGCCGCCGCTTTCATAAGTGAAGCGCACCCGGTTGCCACGTTCGGATTGCGGCGGACAAACGGGCTGGTCGCGCAGCGCGATGCGCGCGTCGAGGTCCTTACGATCCTTGGCGAGCAGGACATCCGCATTGCTGAGCGGCGAGCCCATGGTGACGAAATCGCTGACTAGCCAGACCGGCGGCGCTTCTCCGGTCCTGGCGAGTTCAGCCCGATAGCCGCGCTGCGCATCGCGATAGGCGCTGAGGGCTGCACCCGAATCCGGTGCCTTGTCGAGCTTGTCGGCAACGCGCTCGAGGTGGGTCAGTGCTGCTTGGCAGGCTGGATTGCCGCGATGGGCGGCGATCAGCGCCTCGCGATCGAGCCTGCCCCAGGCATAGTGGAGAATATCATAACCGATCACGCTACCCAGCGAATGGCCCGCCACGATGATCCGGTCGTATTCGCCGGTATCCTGGATCTTGGCCAGGAGGTCGATCCCGGCCTCGCGGATCGTCTGCCGCGCCGCGACATTGCCCGGCGAAGGGCTGAGATAGCGCGCCGCGTCGCCCGCGACCGGCCGTAGCCAGAGCGCCGAGAAGCCGCCGCCGATTGCCGCAAGCACGGCCCAGGCCCAGGTCGGGATCCCGAAATGGGTGAGATCGGGCTTCACCGCCGTCAGCACGGCCAGCGCGATACCGGCGACGAGAATGAACAATCCGGCGATCCAGCCGCCGAGCAAGCGGCGAGGCACCTGTCCGGGCTTGCGGACGAGCAGACGCACGAGCCAGCTCATGACCGCTCCCATGCTGTTGCCCTGCATCAGATGCGCCCAATAAAATTCGAAAAAATCCACGCGCCGTACCGGGTCGTCATCGCCTGGTGCCGGCTTCCAGTAGCGCGTCGTCAGCCGCCGCAACTCGAAACTGCCGGTGATCGCCTCAGGCTTGGAATAGGTTTCGCCCTTGGACCAGCTCTGATTGAGATCCTTGTCATAGCGCCAAGCGGCATCGACGAACCCACGCAGCGTATCCATTGGCCATTGTTCGCCCATCCCGTGGATGACGATCACGGCGGTCTTGCGCTTGCTCCGCGCGACCGGGTTGTCGTGCTCCGCTTCCGGCGGCCCATCGTCATGGTCGGCCGTTGCGCCGTCGTTCATCTTCTGGCCGCCTGAGAGTGAAGACAGAATCGTGATGTTCAGATATTCGTGTGACTACAAATTAAATCAAGCACAATACTTGTCCAACACGGATCTACGCTCGCCGTGGAAAGCGCCTACTTGCGGCATTGTCAGTGCCCGCTGCATCTCATTTCTTCGGTTTCATCTGCGGCGCGCCGCTTCTGCTGTAGCCTTGGCGGTCTTGAAGTACTCGATCAGCGTCTCGAGCTCGGCGAGATGCGCGGTGAACTCGTCGGGCTCGGGCTCCGGCACCGTATCGGACGCGGGATTGTCATGGCTGAGGGTGTTCGCGCGGGTGCCGATGCTGATGCCCGGCCCGCGCGCGGATGCGCGCAGGTTTAATGGGCAGCCTGACTGTGTCAGGCGGGACAAGACGGTGCAGGCGAGGCTCTGGGCCTATGTCGTCGATGATCGTGCTGCTGGCGCATCCACGCCCGCGCTGGCCTGGTATCGCTTCACCCCTGATCGCAGCGGCGTCCACCCGCAAAGCGAGCTCAAGGACTTTACCGGGCTGCTACAGGCTGATGCCTATGCGGGCTTCGACAAGCTCTACAGGAGCAACCGCATCCAGGAAGTCGCCTGCTGGGCGCATTTCCGGCGCAAGATATTCGAGAACCACGCCACCAGCCCGACGCCATTGACGAACAACCTGCTGGATCGGATCGCCACTCTCTACAGGATCGAGGAAGAGATACGCGGGCAGCCGCCTGACCAGTGCCGCCGGCATCGGCAGCACAGAAGCAGGCCTCAGGTGAACGAGTTACGCTCGATCATCGAGGGCGCGCTGCGCCGCCTGTCGCCAAATCCAACATGGCCAAGGCGCTCAGCTATGGCCGCAAGCGCTGGGATGAGCTCATGCCCTGGAACTGGTATCCGAGCGAGCAAGACGTCGCCCAAGCCGCTTAACTGCGGTCCTCAGGCCACGCTTACGTAAGAGGGGGGCGTCCTTTCAAAGTTCGAAGTGCACTTCGCGGCGCAACTCGCCAGGGGCGTATTGGTGCGTCGAATACAGATCAGATTGTGCCTCCGCCGCGTCCATCAGCTTGTGGTTCGGTACGGCGGTTTCCTTCGATTTGCCGTGTTTGCCCGGCATCGTAGATAGCAGCGTGGCCAAGCGATCCGTTTTGCCCGGCTTACCCTTCTTGGTGAATGCGTTCCATAGGCTCTTGGGCGTGGCGTTGGTGCTGCCGTGATGGCCGATCTTGTAGACATCGACGTCCGCGAGCCGTTCGGCATATTCCGACTTCAGCGCGTATTCCCAGTTCTCCCATTGCGCGTCGCCTGGGAACAGGAACGACTTGCCGCCCGCCTCAAACAGCAGGATCAGGCTGGTGTTGTTCATCTGCTTGTCGAGTGCGCGCACCAGCGAGAGCGCCTGATCGCCGCGCGCCTCGTCGACCCGGCCCGCGATCCAGCGCACCTCGCGCGGCAGCTTGGCGACGGTGTCGTGGTCCAGGAACAGCCGCCCGCCCTTTTTGCCCAGCCCCGCATCCTGCCGCACGCCGGATAGCGCGTAGAGCCAGAACTCATCGGGGTGGGTCGAGCGCTGCTTGCGGATGCTTTCCGTCTGCGCGAGCGTCGGCGGGCCGAGCACGTAGGTGCTGACGCCGGGGAGCAGAGCGGCCAGCCCGGCATCGGCGCCGTGGAACAGGTAATGCGCGCGGCCCGACTTCTCGCCCATGCGCATCAGCCGCTCGACCGCGCTGAGATTGCTGAGATTGTCGCGGCCGACGAAGTCGATTTGGTCGCGCACTTCGGGCGCCAGCCGGCGTAGCGCCTGCCGATCGAGCAGGTCGACGAGCTCGCGCGCGACTCCCTGCATCGTGCCCAGCGCAAGCTGTTGCCGGCGCATCGCGGTCTTCTCGCCGCCGCCGAGCACCAGCCCGTCGAGCGAGGCGTCGGGCGCTTCGGTCCACGGCTGCAGCACCGCATCGACCTGCATCGCCTCGATCACCGCACCCGGCCCTTCGCCGTTGGAGTCGGTGCCGAAGCCGCTGATGTGATCGGCATGGCGGTGCGTGGCGACGATCGCGTGGAGGTGTCCGCCGGACACTTCGGCGATATCCTTAGCCACGCGCGTCATGTGATCCTTCTCGACGTCCTTGGGCAGCCCGGTGCTGCCGAAGTCGATCAGGACGTTGCGCGGGGCGCCCGCGGCATAGTTGAACTGCAGCAGGAAGCAGTCGCCAAAGCCCACTTGGTACGAGTGGATGGTCAGGCTGGTCGGGCCCGCTGCCGGTGCGCCACCCGCCGCGTCGCCCACTGCACCAGCCGCCGTGGGCCTCACCGCGAGCTCTGGCGGACCCAGCGGTTCGTCGGGCGCGCGCGCCAGATCGCGTTGCCGCTCGGCGCGCATCCGATGGAGGCTGGCGAAGGCGTCGCGGTCGCTGACCGGCTCGGGCGGCACCAGCCCGTCGTATAGGTACTCGAGCCGCTTCTTCTGCCGCGGTCCGTCATGGAGCCGCCGCGCGATATGGTACTTCACCCGCCCGTACTGGTCGAACACCACCGCGCCGCTGCCGTACGCGGTCACGCGCGTCTTGGTGTCCATACCCGCGGGACGATCGGTGCCGAGCGTGGACGGAATCTCTGACCCGAAGATGTTCGCGGTGATCACGTACTCGCACACCGTCTCGCGCAGCACGAAGCCGTCGGGTCCCACGCGCTGGCTCTGGCGCACCGACAGCACCTTAATCAGATCGCGATCGCTGATCTCGAACGAGCCGCGGTTGTCCCACAGGAAGCGGAACACCTCCTCCTTGTCGCGCAGCATCGATTCGAAGTGCGCGCGCTCGTACGACAGCCGCACTTTCGGGCGGAACCGCTTCCACGTGCCGTCCGCCGCGCGGCTGTCGCCGATCGGCGGCACGATGCCGAACGCCGCGAACGATTCGCGCACGGTGCGGCGATAGCGGTGCGCGCTGTCGTCGGGCACGATCTCCGCGTCGGCGGTCAGCAGCGCGGCGAGATAGGCGCCGAAATCGATGTCGGTCGGAGGGCAGTAATCGAGCGCGCGGATGCACATCGTCAGCAGGTGATCGCCGACTTTGGCGCCCTCCTCGACCACCATGTCGAGGTTGTAGCGGTCCTCGCCGAAGGTGCCGAGATGCGCGATGCGCGACAGCCACATGCGCAGGAACGCGCGCATGATCGCCGCCGCGAACAGCTCGCCGCGCGCATGCTCCTCCTGATATTCGAGCGCGTCGATCAGGCCCGGATCGGGCTGGATCGAGACCGAGCGGCGCAGCGCGCTGGCGCGGGTGTCGTCGATCTGGTTGCCGACCTGCTCGGCCAGCCCGAATAGGATCGATTCGCACAGCGCCCCTTCGGTAAGCCGTTCGGCGCCGATCAGCCGGATCGGGCGTCCGGCGCGCTTTGTCGAGGCGGTCGCGCCAAGCGCGGCGGCGACAATGGCTTCGAGTGAGAACAGCGAGAGCAGCGCGATGACGTCGGCAAAGCCCTCGTGCAGCGCGGCCTGATCGGGCAGCGAGAGGTCGGAATAATGCGTGCGCAGCCCGTCGAGCAGCGCGTGCGTGGTCTCGTGCGCGACCACGTCATGCGACAGGCAGGTGTAGACGATCTCGCCCGACGCGCCCCGGAAATAGCCGAACAGCAGCGCCTGATCGGCCTTCGAGTAGAACGCGTTGGCCTCACAGAATGCGTGCGGCACGACGTTGAGTTGATGCCCGTCGAACCCCCAGCCGACGCGGCGGCCCAGCGCCTTCTCGAAACGCGCCAGCGTGCGCATGACGATCGCGTAGACATTCTGCGAATGGAAATTGGGGTGCGCGAGCAACCGCTGCTCGAAGTCCACGTCAGCCTCGCCCGGCAGGCGCGTGAACGGATCCTCGTAATCGCCGCTCTCGTCGGCATAGCTCGAAGTGAACGCGTAGAGGCATTCGGACGAGGCATCGTAGTCGACCACTTTGACACGGTAGCCGGTGGGCCCCCGCGCGAGTTCCTCGGCGGGCACGTCGACTTCGGTGAACGCGAGCGCGGCGTTCGTGCCGACGCGGGTCATCGGGTCCTGCGCGAGGATGGTGAGCTTGCGCGTTTGCGCGGTGGACGGCGCCGTCGCGCGGCGCACCGGGCGCTGGCGGGCGTGTTCGACGACGGCCGCCTCGGCTTCGACCACCGCTCCGGTGGGCGCCGCCTTCGCGGTGCGGCGGCGCGAGCGTGTCGGCGGGGTTGGTGGGGACGGCGGCGCGGCCATCTCGGGCTGCCGCAGCTGGTCGCGCAGCGCGCGCAGGTCAGCGACGAACGCCGGCTCGGGCGTCAACGCCGCGTCGACTCCCAGAGGTCCGAACCGCAGCAGGCTGGGCGCTGCGCCGGTGATCCAGATCGCCGCGACCTTGAGCGCGGCCACTTCGAGAATGCGCGCCTCACCGTCGAGGCCCGCGGCGTCAGCGAGCGTATCGGCGCGCGATGCCGCCTCGGCCAGCGCATCGACCAGCGCACCGCGACCCAGCTGCGCGAGCCGCGGTGCGCCGGCGGTGCCGGCCTCCAGCGCGTCGGCCGCGGCGAAGCCGGCGCCCTCGCGCACGAGATAGCGCCAGCCGACCGGAACCGCGCTTGCCAGCGGATCATCGGCGTCGAGCGCGTCGAGCGGCAGCGCGAATACCGCGAGCGGCGTTTCGGAGACCGAAACCGCCTCGGCCGTCAGCGCCATTCCGCCGGCCATTCCACTACGGGGCGGCAGCCGGCCGAGCGCGGTGGTGACGGCGTCGAGCAGTCCGGCGGGAGCGGGTGGGGTGCGCAGCGCCATGTCAGCCTCCGATCGAAAGGGGGGCGCGCACACGCGGCGCCAGCGCGTTTCCGCCCAGCCCGCCGCGCGCGGTCGCGCTGACGAAATAGCTGTGCGTCCATGCGCCGGTGCCGCGGTATGCGGTGCGGAACAGGTCGAAGGCGATCTCGCTCTCGCCAAACCACGGGTCCTCGACGGTGACGTACGCGGTGCCGGCGGCGTCGATCCGCCAAGCGGACAGCGCCACGAAATGCCCGCCGCCGCCCGACCAGCCGATCCGCGCGCACAGCGGCCGCCCGCCGTCGATCTCGCGCTGGAACGCGGTCAGCGCCTGCGCGCTGTCGGCCATCCGCGCCAGGCGTCCGAGATGCTCGAGCGCGGCATCGAGATACCACGGCTGGTTGCACGCGGTGCCCGCACCCGCACCGCCGCCGCAGCAGTTGGCGACGCCGAGCTGGTTCGCGGCGAGCTTGCACTGCGTCGGCACGCCCTGCGGCTTGAAGAACGCCGCGACGCTGGTCGAGACCGCCGCCCAGCACCAGTTTGTCTGCTGCTGCCTGGCCATCGCGAACGTCAGCGCCCGCTTGAGCCGCCGCACCGGCGCGAGCGCCAGCGCCGCACCGGTGGTGCGGGATGGCGGCGTGGGCGTGCGGGGCACCGCGCGGAAGGCGCCGAACAGGCCCGCGATCGCTGCCGCGGACGGCGGGGCAAGGGATGCGATGGTGGCCATGCTTGTCGTCTCCCAGGATCAGCGATACGTGGCGCGACACGCATGCGTCATGCCTGCCCCCGCACGGTTGAGATGTTCGTGCGGAACGTGCCCAGTGTCGTGGCCATCGATCCGAACGCCCCGGCGCCGATCAGCACCGCCAGGATCATGTCGGCGGTGCTGCCCCATGCGGGGTCGGCATCCCACACCACCAGGACGACCAGCAACACGAAGAAGGCGAACAGGATCAGGCTGGTGAGCAATTCGAACGTGAGCATCACGTTTTGCAGAACACGCAAGCCAGCGCGCGAGAACAACCCGGGTATTTCGGGAAGCGGCACCGCTCCGCCGGCTTCCGGCGCGGCACCCCCCAGAGCTGCCAGGTCCGGATAAAGCTTGTCGCGAAGCTTATCCACGGCGGCCGTCGCGGCGGCTGGCGAACCAGATGCGACGGTCCTTAAAGTGGCTTCGTACAGCGCAGCGTTGGCTTGCCGGTTCGCCTCGGTGGCATTGACCCAGTGGTAGATCGCATCTCCAACCAGCTTGAGCCTCGCCCGGATCACATCACGTTCCGTCTTGAGATCTTCAAGGCTTTCCCCATCGGCCACCCTGATCCGCAGTTCGGTGACGAAATAAGTCAACCGGCCCAACAGGTCGGTCGCGTTGGGCAGGCCGGTTTCGCTTGCTTTTTGTCTAATCTCTTCATCAAGTTGAGCGAGGACCAACGCCTCTCGCACGCGCGGCTGCTGGATATCGCGCCACCACGTGACGATCGCTCCCCCAATCGCGCCGATCACCAGCCAGAGCACCAGCCACCACACGCATGCGCGCACCTTGAATGGCATCTCGACCGCGCGTGCTCCGCCGCCCGTACCGGCGAGGTTGAAGCGGAGCCGATAGTCGCCCGCGGGCACGTTGGAGAGCGCCAGCGCGAGCGTGCATGAACCGCCAGGGTCGACCGTATAGGGACCCGTCTGTTCGATCCTGCTTCCAATGCAGCGCATGGTTGCCGCTCTCGGGCTCAACGGCGTTTCGGATGCGCCATCGGCGGGAGTGGCGCCCGATGAAGCCTGCCCCGCCCCTGGTGGTGCACCCGTGAGCGCTAACCCGGCGTCGGACTCACCGCTTTTGCCCACCCTGATCACCGTCGCGCCGGTGATGGTGAAGCCCAACGCGCGATTGGCAAGCCCGCGCACCGGCAGCGTCATGGCCACCTCCGAGACTCCCGAAAAGAATCGCGTCTGCGTGGGGCTGGACACAACACCGTCGTCGGGCATCGTATCAGGCTCGCGCGTAACGGTTAGCGAGGCGTTGGTCAGTTCGGCGCGCTTGTCATCGAGCAGTCGGACGAACACCGTGTAGGCACCCGGCTTGGCGAGGTTCGCGCTCGCGACCAGATCGAGGTTCGTCCCGGCTTCGAGCGATATCGTACCGTCCTTGCCCAGCGCGGCAGACTTGCCGTCCACGGTTCGCGTGATCGTCACCCCGACATTGCCCTCGGGGCCGCTGGCAAAGCTTTCGACGCGCACCGTGCGTGTGCTGCCCGCGCGATTGACGAAGGTGATGTGGCTCGACCAGGGCGTTGCCACCGCCTTCTGCGCCGGCAGCGCGTTCGCCGAGGTGGGCGCGGCGGCGGGGAACAGATCGGTCGGTGCATCCGCGTGGGCCGCTGCGCCGGCACCAAGCAGCGCGGCAAGCGCGAGAGCGGCCGCCAGCCGGCCCAAACGCCCGCCCTTCATTTCAGCAGCTCCGCGCGAATCTGTTCGCGGCAGACCTTGCAGAACGGCATCGTCGTCGCGCGCATCCGGCAGAACGGCGAGGGGCGATAACGGTCGTCCGGATGGTAGCGCGCGCCCTGGAACGTGCCGACCGTGCCCAGATCGTGCCCGCCTTCCTGCCCGCGCTTTGCCGTGGGTACTTCGGCCGGCAGGTGGACGTTGCACAAGTGCTTCCACGAGACCTGCGCCGGATCGGGGTTCTTCGACACGTTGGGCTCGAGCGGGTTCGGCTCCTTGAGGTCGAACGCGACGTCGTATTCGTCGGCGAGGCCGAACGCGTGGCCCAGTTCGTGCAGTGCGATCCCCTCCCAGCGCTCGGGAGGATCGGCGGTGACCGTGGTCCACGACGGCGTCTGCGCCCTGAACCCGCCCGCGCCCGCGCGCTTGCGGCTGTTGATGATAATCAGCGCCTTGTTCGGGTTGACCCCGGCGACGGCGAGGTAGCGCGAGACCACCGCGTTGTCGCCGCTCAGGATGCGATCCTTGATCTTGTTGTCGCTGGCGCCGAACAGCGTCTTGCCTGGCTTGCACTTCCAGAACAGCGCCTCGATCCCGAACGACACGTCGCTGTCGGAGAACGGCGCTTGGCCCTTAATGAAGCTGAACAGCGTGTCGCAGTGCGCGAAGAACGTCGCCTCGTCCTCGAACCGCTCGGGCAGCACGGCGAGCGTCCAGCGTGTGGCGGCGGCGGGAAAGCGCTTGCGCGCGTCGGGCGCGGGCGGCGGCGCGCCGCCGAGCGCGGACAGCGCGAACACCTGCGGCGCGGCGCCCAGTGCGTGGACGCTCAGCTTCTTCGCCCCTTTCGGCACGTCGAGCGCGAGCGAGGCGGCGGGTGTCACCCGGCCCCAGGCCATCTTGCCCTTCCTGCCGCGCCCCTCGACCGCGACCGGTTCGGGCGCCTCGAGCGGCACCGGCGCACCGAGCGGCTGGTCGTGCTTGTCGAGGACCTGGACTTCGACCCGCCTGCGCGCGGCGGGCGCATCACCGGCCGCGCCGCCGAGCGTGTCCTCGGGCAGGGGTATCGACAGCAGCCATTCGGGCATCGGACCCTCCTTTCAGCGGCAGCGTCCGGTGTGGACGCATCCGTTCATGGGTAGACCGCCTTGATCGCGGCGACGTCGCTAGGCTGGAGCGTGCGCAGCACGCCGGTGTAGTTGGGCCACATCACGGAGCCCGGCACCGTGCTGTGCGGCAGTCCGATCGCGTGGCCAACCTCGTGCAGCACCACGCTGGCGAGGTCCTTGGCGCCGGCGGGGGGCGCGGCGCTGAGCACCCAGGATTCGTCATCGTCCACATGCACATCGCCGCGCAGCGGCGGATCGGGCCAGTTGGGATAGAACGCGTGCGCGAGTGCGCGGCCCGGACCCTCGAACGGCCATTGATCGCCGTGATCGCCCGCGCCGAAGGCGATGCGCATGTCGCCCTGCGCGGTGACTTCGCTGAACCGCAGCCGGCAGACGCCCTCCCACGTGCGGAATGCAGCCTCAAACGCGCTGCGCACCTCGGCGTTGGATATCTTGGTCGAAAAGTGCATGAACTGGTACGTCACTTTGGTATCCCGCCAGCCCACGCCACCTTCGGCGCCGCCGAGCAGCTCCATCGCCGGGCCGTAGGGATCGGGCACGTCGCAATACGGCTCGTCCAGGAATGCCTTCAGTTCGGCATCGACCTTGCCCGTCTTCGGCAGGTGGTAAGCCTCCTGCAGCGCGAGCACCGCCTTGCGCAGTTCGGCAGCGGCGGGCGCGGCCGTCGCGCCGCCAAGCGCGCGCTCGCCCGCGCCGGCCGGACGCGGCCGCCGAAGATAGCCGCGCCGCCTCAGTTGCGCGATCACAGGCTCCGTGGAGGACGGGCGCCGGGCCACGGCTTAGAGCTTCGCCCGCACGACGCAGCGCTGCATCTTGGGTTGCAGCAGGTCGATGTTGATCAGGTAGACGCCGGTGCCTGCGACGACCGTTGCCTTGCCTTGCGGCTGTGCCGGAACGGCAGGGCCGTTCGTGCCGTTGTCGTCATCCAGCGCAGCGGGCGCCGGAACAGCTGGCGACGGCACCGCCGGTGCCGGCGTTACCGTGACGCTGTCGCCCGGCTTTGTCGCCTGCTCATTGGCCTTGCCCGCCTTCTTCGCGTCCTCGGCATCCTTGATCTTGGTGTTCAGCGCCTCGATCTCGGCGACGACGCCCGCGGGATCGAACTTGCCGGTCGCACGCAGCCGGTCACCGGCGATGCGATCGATTTGCGCCAGCGCACCGCTGATCAGGATGTAGTAGCGGCGCTCGGCCGTGATGCCGACGGTGTTGCCGTCACCGCCACCGGTCAACGCCGCAGGCCCGGCGGCAGTGTCGATGAACGGCAGCCCGACCGATTCGAGCTTGATGCACAGGATCGCATCGAGCGCGTGGTCGAGCACGTCGGACTTTTCCTGCGGCGCCCAGTAGGCGTTGCCTGAGTTGAACAATGCCGAGGCGATGCCGATGGCCAGCGCGGTGTCTTTAGAAGCGCCGAACGCGGCGGCGCCGATCCCGGCGACCGCGGCGAGATGTGAGGGGATCTGGAACCATTGCCGGCCGTCCGAGGCCTGCGTCAGCGCGCACGAATACGACGCGGCGTAATTGTCGACCAGCATGAAGCTTGAATTCAACTTCTCGGGATCGAACGAACTGTTCGCCACCGGCACCAGATCGCAGCGCTTGCTACCGTTAGGCCGAACCTGTTGGCTGACATTGACCGGCGGCGTCGAGAACCGCGTTGTCGCGCAACCTGATAGCAGCAGTGTCATAAAAATAGCGGAGATTGCGTGACGACTGCTCATGTTGTCCCCCACTGTCCAACGCTTCGTCTTCGAGTAAAGAATAGCGAACAACTTACCATCTGTAAATCAGATGCGAGCCGACCAGTAGCAGAGCATTAACGGCCAAAAAACATACGTATCTCTGGGCAGCGTAGTTGATAAAGCATCGTCTCCCCGTTCATCACTACCGTCTTGCAGGAGATACGGGAAACTACGCGGTAGCAGTGGCGCTTGGTCGCTGACCGGGTGCGCACCCCCAAACTGAAGTTGATAATGCCGAGCCCCACGTCCTGATCTAGATGGCGCTCACCGGGGCAAGCCACAATTAGATCCATTAGTTTGCAGGCTGGCCGCGGATTTGTCGATTGTAGCGCCATTTTTGCCGCTGAGAGCAGCTTCGAATCGCCATCGATGCCGGAATTAGGATTAGTATTATTCGAAATGCGCTAGGAAAATTGTCTTTTAATTCATAAGACTGTCAACCGGGCATGGAGGGCATGTCCGTCGTCAGCAATCTTGGTGAGCGCCGCCTACTCACTACTCTGAAGCGGCCGAGTGTCCGCTTCAGGAAGGTGCCGCCATTCGCCGAGGCTGTTGAGAATGGCGGCTAAGTCCCCAATCTCAGCCATCGGGAAGCAGCAGCTTTCGGGATTGTCGACATCGTCATTGAACGGCGTGGATTGGGCGCTGCGCCCGCGTTTCAGTTCCCGCCGGGGTTCGAAAAATTGCGTGGGTCTGGATGTGGGACTGAAAGGTAGAACAATTAATATTCTCATTTATTTCAGATCGTTAGAGATCTTGAAAAATCCTTCCCGCTCCGCCATATTTTAGCATTTATTTTCAATAGCTTAGGATAACCTTGAGGTTGCGAACCAGCGCCTCATTCGGCAGTTCTACGCCGGTGTGGGACCTAATGTGGGACTGTGATTTGATCCCACAGCGGGATTCGAACCCTCAGTATGCTCCCCGTTCGGACGCGCCTCCAGTCGACGGCTCGCAGATAATGCGTCGTTCAATCAGGCAGCGTGGCCGCGCCTCCGCACCGCTTCCCAGAACGCCCCGTTCCGCTCCGCTGCCGCCTGCGCGTAGAGCCGTCGCCTCGTCTCCTTGTGGCGGATAAACGTGGTTGTCTCCAATTCAGCATACCGTCTTGCCGCCAGGTCCATGTCGGAGCCTGAACTCAGGACGCCAGCTGCAGCCATCCCTTTGACCAATGCCCCGACAACCCCGATTCCTAGTAGTGGGTCATAGGCTGAGGCTGCGTCGCCGATTGCCAGCCAGCGGTCGCCATATAGCCGTCCACGAATCACGCTGCTCGCGGGATGGATGTATAGGCGGGGTGGCATCAATCGACATTCGATGCCGGTCTTCGCCAGCGTCTTCAGCGATTGTTGCCAGAATGATGCCTTGTCGGCCGTTCCTCTCGGCAGGATGCTGATATATGTCATCAGCGCCAGGACACCGGAACCGCCAGGGAGCGGAGCAGCGTACCACCATCCCATTGCCGTCGCCTCGAGACGGAACAGATGATCCGCCATCGGCTGATCGATATAGCCGACCACCCCCACCAGATCGTCTTCGGCCAATCGTTCGGTCGGGGCGACAACTGCCCCGTGGCGGCCACTGGCCTCGAGCGCATATGGCGCAGTCAGAACGTCGTCGCCGATCGAGATCATATACTGCCCGTCGATAAGGCGAGGCGGGTCCTGCACGGCGAAAATTCTCGCCCCGACCGTCGCAGCGCGTTCGGTGAGCAAGAGGTCGAACTTTCCCCGGTCGACGAACCATCCTCCTCCGAACGGGTTTACGATCGCGCTGCGTTCAGCCGGCTCCTGCTCGGACCATAAGGAGCGCGTTCCTGAGGAGCGCAGGTGGTCCTGCTCGAGGAACGCATGCCACACGCCAAGCCTTCGCAATGGGGCCTCGACGCTCGCCTCGACGATCTCCCCAACCTTGGCGCGGGCACGCGGACGCTCGATGAGCGCGACACGCGCACCGCGCGACGATGCTTCGATCGCAAACGCAAGGCCCGCATGCCCCGCGCCAATGACCAGAAAATCGACGTTCAGCCTGCCCAATGCGGAACTAGACCGCGCGCGGCATGGACGGATCCCGCTCGGTCTCGAAATAAGCAGGTAGACCATCCGGGCCGGTGCCGCCCGGCGTCGCCAGACCAAGCTTCCAGAAGTTTGCGACCAGGTCCTCGTGATCCTGGATGCCGTCTGCCCAGTCCTGGCCCGTGTGAGCGGGCGGAAAGCCGGTGAAGAGCTTGTCGGGCCGCTGCGCCGGCCACCAGGAACCGCTGCACTCCCAGAAGTCCGCCTGCCAGGGACAGGCCATCCGCTCGGTGAGATAGCCGGGTCTGGGAACGACTTGTTCGCCCGCATCGGCAAAGGCGGCGCGTCCAAGTCTGCAGAATTCGCTGTAGATCTGCGGATTTGTCATGAGCACGCCCGATTCGATGCCCGGGTACCAGCCGCCACCGACGCAGGGCTCGAGCGCTGCGCGATCGAGCGCAGCCGGGCCCGGGGCGGCGGGCGGGGGCGCCGGGTCGTAATCGGCGATGAACTGCCCGTCGCGCCATGCAATCAGATTGTGCTGCTGGAGCCTGGTATAGTTGAAATTGTTGAGAACCCGGCCCTGCTGAACATTGATGAGCTTGTTGTAGGCCTGGAGGCGGGCGGCGTCGGCCTGACCTCCGATCGTTCCCAGCAACGCGAAATCCTTGGGGAAGCTATTCCAGGAGCCGTAACGCTGAACCCAGCGAAGATCGATTGCGCGCTGCAGAATGGGGAGAATGTCGTTCTGGTAAGATGGAGCAGGCGGCGGCCAACTTGCTTCGGCCGCTGCCGAGAGCGCCACGTCGAACAGACTGGCCAATCCCTTGACTCCCGGGGCGAAGTCGGGCGGCGCGATTATGACCCAGGATCCGAATTCGACGTCCAGTGGCGCCTGGCCCGGGAATGTCACCACGGCGTCGACCGATCCGTCTCCCACGTCATCGAACCAGTCGGGATTGTTGGCGAAACTGTTGATTGGAGTCGCGACGGGATGCGCTGCGGATGTTCCATGCCCGCCGAGGACGACCAGGCGCCCTTCGACGTCGGTCTTCAGTTCGGCGATCTTTACCGGGCGGCCGCGGAATTGCCCGGACGGGGCTTCGAGCTGGCTGCCGTTCACGCCCGCGATCGGGGGCAGAACCGGCGTGATCGCCAGGTCAGCCCGATTGGCATCCGGGTTGCGCGGCGGACCCAAGGGCCGCAGGAACCCGCCGACGTCGGCCAACGCATTTGCAGCTGACTTGGTGTTCGCGATCTGTACGCGCCACTCGATATTTGCCTCCGCGGCGGTGATCTCACGGACGATATCTTGCCCGCCGGGGCCGGTATCATATTCAAACACCCGGAATCTGGCGCCCTGACGTTTCAAGAATCCATTGGCATCCTTGTAGCCCGAAAAAGCCGATGTCTGGCCCGCCGAGAAATCGGCCGGCAATCCATCTGGGGTTTCCGCTGCGAGGAACATCGCGTCGGGGCTGTTCCCGATCCGTGCAATCCCGATGCCCGGGTGAATCCTGTACGTCTTCGCCATCTTGAGGCCCCCCTATATGTTGCTGATGCGGTTCCAGAGCGTCCGTTTAGTCCCTACATGATCGGTGATATCGGCGAGGACGCCGCCCAACAGCCCGCTATCGTCGGGTAGCTGGAGGGCAGCATCGACTGCTGCCTCGAGCCCATCGATCGCCGCCTTCCAATGAACCAAAAGCGCGGCGCGATCACCGGACGTGGCCTGAACCGGGGAGAATATCGCGCCCGCGCACGCGCCGTCATCGGCTGCTTGGCCTGCCCTCCGGGGCAATGTGCTGCAGAGTAATCGGCCGAGCGGCGCAACCGCGGCCAACATTCCCTCCGAAAGCAAATGACTGATCAAAGCGCGCCGCAACGGCGCTTCGACACCCGTTCGCGTCAGCGTGAACACGATCAATATTTCTATCTGCAATGCAGCGTACGCAGCATCGAGAACGGCGTTCGCCGCCACCGCCAACGGATGGTCGACCTCGCTCGACGGCGCTCCCCCTCCGACGTGCGGATCGACGGGGACATCATGCACGTCGAGGCCCTGATCGCGCATCCGCCGATAAAGGTCGACAAATTGCGGGAAATGCGAATCTACGCTGTTCGCAAGTCCTTCGCCCTGCGCCGCAATCCTGTAGATCGCCCTTACAGCGGCCTCGCCCGTATCGCACACGATCACTTCAAGACCCTGCGTCGACGCGCGCCACTCGATCGGCTCTGCCTGTCGCTCCAAAGCGCCGAATGCCGTGGCGGCGAGTTGCGGAACATTCGCGGCGCGGAAAACGTCCTCGGGGAAATCGGGCCAGGGCTTCGCATTCGTTCCGTCTGTGGGAAGGAACAGCCAGTAGAGCGTCGCGTAGATCGTTCCGACCCTGGGTATCGCGCCGCCGACCGCTGCGTTGGCGCGCGCCAGGATTTCGGTGACAAGCGCCTCCAGATCTGGAGCCACATGTTCGTGTGAGGGTCGTTCGGCAGCTGCATATTTGGCCAGCGCGTCGAGGGAAAGCGGCTCACGCTTGAAAGGGAACGGGTCCTGTCCTGGTTGCGGCGCCAGATCCTGCCTTCCCATATAAGCCGGCAATCCAAGGGCGAGCCTCAGATTCTGGACGGTCGCAAGATGTCCCATTTCCTGCGCCGCGATGCGGGCAAGCGCCCGAGCGACGCCGGGATCTGCGGCCGAGGCCGCGGCATAAAGATACTCGATCATCAATGCATGCTCGAGTTCCGCGCCCGTATCGAGGAGCGCGCTCGTCAAGTCGAGCGGATCCTCGGCGACTCCAGGAGCAGCGACGCTCGGCAACCCCTCGAGCCTGATCGCTTCTATGATCCCATTCGGTGATGCGACCGGCTTGGCAATTTCCGCTCGCAGCCAACGCGACAGCGTTTCTCCGATATTGCGGGTCAGGCGTTTGAATCCGCCCTCGCGTGGTGCCGGCCTTTCCGTGACGGAATCCGCGACCGGGCGCCACGTCAGCCGTCCGCCGCGACGGCCCACACTCATGATGCGCCGCCGCGTGTTGACGCTGCCGACAAGACGCGCGTTCGTGCATCTTCGAGCGCGAGCAGCAGCTCGATCATAGAGGGTTCGAACGGAACCCTCGGAGCGAGACCAGCGGTCGACCAGACACCGAGCTCGCGCCACGCGGCTTGGCTCATGTAGAGCACATCCAGGAACCGCGAGAGCGCCCGCGTCCCGTCGGCTGCGCCAACCGTGCCGAATGTCCGCACCAACCGCCGTGCCATCTGACCATGATTGAGCGCCTCGTCGATCTCGACATGCGCCCCCAGATCGAGCCCGGTCTCGCCGAGGGCATGCGCGATTTTCTCCGGGAGTGTTTTTCTGCGTCCCGGCAGGCCCTCGGCAACGATGACGCACAGGCAGAACGGCAAGGGATCGATCTCCGCGAGATACGCCATCACGTCGAGATAGGCGCCCATCAGGGGCGGCAGGGTCGATTCGTCGATTTGCGCGTCGCTAAGCCCGACCGCTCGGCACGCCGCGCGTTCATGCTCTTCGTGACCGAGTTCCTCGGCATAATAGGCTCGAAAGAGCGAACGAGCCTCTGCTCCGACCCGGAGCCGCAGTAACGGCGCGAGGCACGCAACATAGTGAAGCGAAATGTGATATTGCGCGAGGAACGTGGCCTGCGCGAATTTCTTCACATCGTCAGGTTCAGCGAGGATACCAGAGATCCAGTCTTCGCCGTGGCTTTCGAGCAATGCCACCGTTGCTCTCTCAGCCTGAGTTACGAGATTGATCGCCGGCCCCCCGGCGAATTCCAGCGCAGGCAAGTCCATCACGTCGGGGGAGGCGGTTTCCGAAGCGGCGAGAATACAGCTTTGCCACAACGCTTCTCGCACACCGGCCGACGGCGGTGGATATGATGCCGGGCTCGGCGCTTCGCACTTGGCGAGTGCGGCGAACGTCTTTGCGACGGCGTGGAGCGCGGCGGGAGACGTCCGCTGCCAGTTCCGCAACTGGCAGGCAAAGGCGCCCGAGGCGACCGAACGCCACGATGGCCAGTCCCGCACCAGCGCAAACGCGCTCCACGAATTGGCGAGGCCCACGGCCTCCGTCGCGAAGCGCGTCATGGTCGCGCGCATCGCTCCATTGGCTCCATCCAATCCATTTCCGAGCCAAGCTTGAGCGATGCCTAAATCGCCATGTGTGTCGTCCTGACTCCGCGCAAACCCTTCTCCGATCCAGCCGCAGGCGCACAATTCGTCCAAAAGCGGGTTCTCCGCCGCTCCCTCGGACCACCGCGCCGAGTTCGGATTTCGCAATTCCTCGAGATAAGCGACCGCGGCGCGAGGGTCGCCGGAAACTTCGAGGGATATCGTGTTGGCGGCGTGCTTCAGGACAATCGCTCCATCGACAATGTCGATGTCTTGCGCGATCAGATGGGGTCGTTCGAAAAGGCTCAGCCGATCGCTCATTTGCCTACTCGGTCGAGCGCGCGATCGAACGCTTGGAGATTTTCCAGCATCCCGAACGTCTGGCGCAGGAGCATCACCTCCTCCTCTTCGGTCACGACGTCGAAGCAGCTGAGCAATTCCTGGCTGATGGAGCCGTGGTCGCTATCGTCGTTGACGCCGGCATGATCCAGGATCGGCTGCCAGAACCCATCCGGCATGCCCTGGGCCTGACAGCAGGCTCGAAAGCCGTCGTGAAAATCGGGATTGGCCTCCTCGACGAGGAAAAGGCAGGCCGCGAGGCTCAGCGGTTCCTGATCCGCCAGCACTTGCAACGCGGTGGTGATCGCGAATGTCTCGGCCCATGGATTGGTTTGGCGAAGCGCGCTGGCGTCGACGCCCACGGCAGCGAGACTGGCGACAAGCATGGATTCGTGGCCAATCTCACCTTGCAGGAAGCGTTCGAGGATATCGCCAGAGGGACCAGGACGGGCGTTCGCGAAGGCGGCCGCAGCGATGCGCGACCCTTGACTGACGATGTGGAAATATTGCTCGACGTAGGCGATGAGTTGGGGACGCTTCGCATCCCCATCGGCGAGCGCAATCGCAAATGGGGAGTCGAGCCTTGCTCTGGCTCGCTCGGTGAAGGCTTTGACAGTTCGCCAGACGGCTTCGCCGTGAGACGCCCTAACGGCTTCCGGGGACGCCAGGTCGCATAACAGACCGTAGCGGTCGAGTGCGTCGACCAAGGTCCGGCCAAATGGCCAGAAAGGGCCAAGACGCTCTGTCAGCACGCCTGGAGAAACGCCTGCCTTGAGATCATCGCAAAGCGCCGTCACATGCGGAACCGAGCATTCCGAGTATTCGATTTCGAAACTGAGCTCGCGGTAGCTAAAGGTTGCGCCTTCGGCGCGAACATCCCAATGCACGCCGGGACGAAAGGCCGCGCGCCGGTAAAAGTCGAGTTCCGCCGATGCCGCTTTCACAGCGCGTCGACCCGGCGCAGCATGGGCGCATCCGAGCTGTAATACGCCCATATGTCGCGGTAGAATCGATCGTAAATCGCAACGAACAGTTCGGTCTGGCGATGCAAGCGCCTGCTGTCTTGCACGGAGATCGACGGAATCGCGGCGAAGATCTGCCGGGTCAACGCTCCGTGGCCTGCGTCCTTGTTGATGCCGGCATGCTTCGCGATCGGTCCGACGAATTCCGCAGGCAAACCCTTTTGCCGTGCGGCAACGACATAGGAATCGATTTCGACCTCGCGTCCTTCCAGCGGACCAAGGGTTGTGAGAAAAAATAGGGGATCGTGGCGGGCCCAGTAGCTCAGCGCGTTGCAGAGCGCCATTGTTCCAGGCAGCGCGATGCTCTTGCTCAATGCCGCCTCGCTCAATCCGATTGCTTCGAGTGATTGTAACAAGAGCCGGTCGTGTCCGAGCTCTTCGCAATAGAATTCGTTGAGCAGCCGCCGGACGGTTTCGTTGCCCGGATAGGGCAACGCCGGCGCATCGAAATAACTCTCGCGCACGAGCAGCTGGTAGTTCTCCAGGCACAAACCGAAATAGATGCGATCCGGCGTCTCCATTGGTCGATCGACCAGCGCTCGCCAGAAAGGGTTGTGCTGAAGGGTCTTGTCCGCAAGCACGGCGTATCGATCCTCGAGCTCGAGGATCAGTTCGTGGCCGGATATGGCCTGCGGCGCGTCAGCCAGCGGTTGAAGCGGGACGCGGTCTACGGAATGCGTCATGATCCCCTTCTCCATATGCCGCCGCTACCTGCCGGCCCGAAATCGTTCCCGATTGCCGCCGCACGGTCGGATCCAGCACGACATCGATGAGAGCTGGCACCCCACTCGAAAAAGCCTTCTCCACCGCTGGACGTATTTGCGACGCGCGCTCGACGCGTTGTCCAAACCCTCCAAGGCCTTCGACGACTTTGTCGTAGCGCGTCGACTGGCTCAGATATTGCGCCGAGCGATCTTCCTCGCCGAACATATCCGCGTGGAAGGTTCGCATCTCGCTCCAAGCTCCATCGTTTCCGACAATGCCGACGAACGGCAGGTTCTGCCTAACGGCGGAATCATATTCGAAGCCGTTGAAGCCGAACGCTCCGTCGCCGAACATGACCGCGATAGGGCGATCAGGGTTTGCGACGCGCGCGCCGATCGCAAAAGGCGCGCCGACGCCAAGACAGCCGAAGGGACCGGGATCCATCCATGCTCCGGGGCCGCCCGGCCGGTAGACGCCGGCGAACGCGCCGACTATGTCCCCGCCGTCGCCGATCGTAATGGTCGACTCATCAAGCAGGTCGGCCACTTCCTGGACCAGGCGATCCGGGTGGATGGGGAATTGCTCGCCCTCCAGGATCCGCCGGCTTTTTTGATCCGCCGCTCGCTCGAGGTCGCGAAGCTCGGCGAGCCAATCACTGTCGGTCGACCTGCCGAAGCGCCCCGAATGCCCAAGCAACTGCTCGAGGAATGCGCCGATATCCGCGGCTATGCCGCTGTCGACATCACGGTTCCGTCCGAGCGTGGTCGATTGAGGATCGACCTGAATGACCTTGGCTTGCGGGTGAACGACGCCTGGCTGCCCGTACCCAAGCCGGAAATCGAAGTCAGCGCCAAGCATGAGGAGGCAGTCGGTCTGGGTGAGGGCCGCGCGCCGCACGCGCTGCAGCTGAAAGGGATTGCCTCGGCCGAGCGCTCCCCGAGCCATGCCATTCAGAAACACCGGAACGCGCAATGTCTCGGCGAGTAGGCCAAGCAACTCCCAGCTTCCCGACCAGTAAAGCCCGGTCCCCGCGAGGATCACCGGCTTTTTCGCCCCGGCGAGCTGCTCGGCGACGGCCCGAACGACGTCGGGATCGGCGAAGGCCTTGGGACCGACTGCCGCTGCCCGGATAGGTGGCGCCATTTCCAATGGCAGCCGAGTAAGCTGGAAATCCATTGGCAGATCGACATATGCGGGGCCGAAACGCGGATTGAGCGTAGCCTGAACGGCCTCATGAATCACGTCACATGACCGGCCATAGTCGTAGATTGCAGCACTGAACTTCGTCACCGGCCGCATGAGTTCCAGATGCGGGGCATCCTGCAGATTGCCGGCTCCTTCAGTCATCAATGGATTGCGTCCGCCAATCACGAGCACCGGACTTTGGGCATAATAGGCATTGGCGACACCTGTCACGCCGCCGGTCACGCCGGGACCAGCGGTCAGTGCCGCGCACGCGGTTCGACGCGTTAGGCGTGCAAACGCGTCCGCCGCGTGAACCGCTGCCTGTTCGTGCCGGAAATCGATCAATTTGAGGTTGGCGAAACGGGCGCCGTCATAGAGCGCCGAAATATGTCCGCCGGTCAGCGTGAAGATGTGGCGAATACCCTCCGCGCTGAGCTGGCGCGAAACCAAGTCTCCGCCATGGAGCCATTCCGGATCAACTCCGGCGTTGGCTTCGTCGGAGCCGCTCACCGGACTGCTCCGGAAGACTAAAGGTGTACGGCGACGAGCAGTGCACGCCCCTGCGGTTGTTTCACCCGTAAGAAGAACTTTTGCCCTTCGGTCTGCGGTGTCCGGATCGTTATTACCGGAATCTCGTGTTTTACGACATCGGGATTCGTAATCAGCTCAACAGCGCCGGTTTCATCGCCATCTTCAGCCATCACATGATTCTCCATTTTATCCTCGATAGAATATCCTGATCTTGGACAGATTGCCATCTGCAAACCGCATCCATTTTGGGTTCATGCGTCTCTCCTATTCACGTTGGCTGATCGAGCGCATCTTGCTGAAAATAAGCATGTATTCCAGTACGGCAAGCATCGTATGCGAGCATCTCGACGGATTGACGATCGCGGACGTTGATTAAGTGCGCTGAGACGCCGACGCGCTTTTGCCGCACCGCCGAGCCGCCGGTCTGCTTGGCAATTGTCACCGATCGGCTCGTGAATCGAGCAAAGCCGTTAGATTTTCATGGTGCAATCCGCGGCGGGTTCTAGGCATGGAATTACGTGCGCGGGTGACCGGAATGTCGGCGTAAAGCTGCCAATTTAATTGGCCGTCCATGTCCGAAAATTGTGTGGGACCGAGTGTGGGACTGTGAGATTGAAAATACTTTTGTGTAATTAAAACAATATCTTAAGATCCTGCTATCATCCCTCCCGCTCCGCCATTTACCCATTCATCAGTGTTCATAGTCAACCGCCGAAAGGCGCGGATTGCTGCGGATATATTCGGGTTGTCGCCATTCAGTCCTGTTCGTTGATATTCGCCTACAGCCCCGTTAAAACGTGGGGAACGGTGTGGGGATACTCCCGAGTGTGGGGAAGCCTACCCTCATTGTGTGTGGGGAACTGACATGGGCAAGCTGACCGCCAATGAAGTCAAAGCCGTGCTGGCGAAGCCCGGCACTTATGGTGACGGCGACAGCCTTTTCCTTAAAGTGAGTCGTACCGGCGGTGCAAGCTGGCTTCTGCGTGTCCAGCATGACGGCAAGCGGCGTGACATCGGCCTTGGTAGCGCCAAGCTGGTCACGCTGGCAGCCGCCCGAGCCAAGGCAGCCGAAGCCCGCAAGGCCACTCGCGAGGATGATCGTGATCTGGTGGCAGAGAAGCGCAAGGCCAAGGCCCAGAGCGTCACTTTTCGTGAAGCGGCTCTGACCTACTACGAAACGCACAAGAACCAGTGGTCCAACGCCAAGAGCGAGGATCAGTGGATCAATTCAATGGAAGCCTATGCCTTTCCTTCCCTTGGTTCAAAGCCGGTAGGCGGCATCACCGCTGGCGAGATCATCACCGCAATTTCCAAGGTATGGACTGAGAAACCCGAAACCGGCAGGCGGGTGAAGCAGCGGATCAGGGCCGTGCTTAACTTTGCCCATGCTCGCGGCTGGCGATCCACCGAAGCCCCATCAGATGCGTTGGCAGCAGGCAACGGATTACCGAAGCAAAAGGGCGGAAAGCACCACCCTGCCATGCCCTATGCCGACGTACCGGCATTCATCACTCGGCTCCGTACAGCGGGGGGAACATGGAGCAGGCTGGCACTGGAGTTCGTTATCCCAACCGCAGCCCGTTCACAGGAAGTCCGCTGGGCGAAATGGAGTGAGATCGACTTGGATGATGCCCGCACGTTCCGCCAACTTGGTTAAGTCATCCACAGGCCCCTTTGGCAACTGCCAGCGCTGCCGCAGCATTCGTGCGATCTCTTCCACATCTCGTCCGTATTCGTCCGGATCAACGGCAGGTAGAGGGGGAAGTGTTGGGTCAAGCTCAACCGATGCCAGCAAAGATTTAAGGTTGAGGCGAAAGACCTCCGCTAAGCCGTGAACAGCATCTTGATCCTTTGGCGCGAGCTTTGCCCGCTTCCGGTGGTAGCTGACCATCGGTTCCCGGACATATGCACTTTGATAGAAGAAGCTGGGACGCACCCGCAGAGCCAGAGCCAGCTTTTCAACTAGTTCTGACTGCGGTTGAATGCGCCCGTGCTCCAGCTTTGAGAGCGTTTCCTGCGTGATGCAGCCATCAAGGAGGGAAACAAGCTCGGCCTGCCCCCTCCTGCGGACCTGCCGCGCTAGAGTGAGCAGGCTTCCATTAAAGACCTTATCCATGGGCCTTCCGCTCAGTGCCCTTCACGAGAACACGGATTCCAACCCCATCATCTTCGCCATCGATCGGCAACGGCGTCTGAATGCCGCGCCCGTCGCCATCGCTATCGTCTAGCCCAATCGCCCACAGCACGTTCCGGTTTGAATCATTGCAGACAAGGTACATCTTAAAATCGCTGGGAGCGTTCTCCGGAACACTCCACCCGAAGTAGAGCAACGCTGTTTGCGGCGCGTCAGAAAACAAGTCGGAAGCGATGTCGGGCATTTCGTTGGCGTCGTACTGCTCAGATGCCTGCGTCGGGCTTACTCCGACTGCGAAGCCAACGGCAAGACGCTTAACCCGAAGCGCATACCGGCTTTCTAGTCCCACTAGGGTCAACTGATTCTTGCGATGCAAGTGTGCGCCCTGAGTATTGTCGCAGTAATCACGAAGCTTACGAACGATGATATCTCTATACAAAGATGCGCGAGTGCGGGGCCCCATAAGGGGTGCCACCGTACGGCACTCAGTCAGGAAAACGTATGCGCCTCGCGCTCGACGTTCGCGAGGCCTGCGAAATGATGGCCGATATCGGCTTGGGCATCTTCAGCACTGCAAACGGCCATGAAACGCGACTCCTGCTATTTCGAGATCGCTTACCATGGATAGCCCGCCATTGGAATAGGACTGGAATTTCATTCAATTAGGACAGTGTGAGTCTACCGCGTTTATCGCGGTCTTCGCGATCTTTGCCCGCCGCCCGAGGGGGCTTGGTCGCGGGGTCTTCGGGCGCGGTGCCTCATCAGGGGCGTAAAGCTCGTCTGATAGGCGTCATCGCAACTGATGGAGGCCCTCTAGCTCAGTCAAAGTTCAAAAATTGAAATACTGCTGACACATCGCCAAACATTCTGGCTGCTGATACCAAAATACCGTTAATTCGACTTTGATCGGAAGGGGAGGCCCACAATCGACGACGAATACATGCAACTCAACTACGGTTGAGCAGACTGCGACTTTCAATATCCCGCGAGCAATTCGGCAGGTTGCACGTTCAAGGCACGAGCCAAGGACAGAGCGGTCTTGATCGTGATGTTACGTTCGCCGCGTTCAATCCCACCGATATGATTGCGATGCAATTCGGTCAGGCCGGGCGTAATAATTCTCGCCCTGGCCCACCGAAAAGTAGGTTGCGGCCTAGGCGTCGAAGACCGGCGGCAATTCCGTGCTGCCTTGGTCCTCCGTCATGCTTTGACGCGTGATCTTCGAGCTTCCCAATTCGACAATCGAGCCGTCGGGCTGGATCGCACGGATCGCATAGAGCGCGCGCATCGCCTGACAGCACTTCTCAAAAGGTTTGTTCTGATCAAGGTGTGAGCGATTGGTATAGCTATCAATGCCAAAATCCACGCGACACGGTTCTGATACCGCGGTGCAGGGGCAGAAATACCGCCGCAGATGGCAGCATTGGCGAGCAGAAAGACCATGGACCAGATCGCCATCCATCTAAGCTTTGGTGATACAACAGGCAAGCCGATCAATGTTACTGCCAATGCCACCAATGTTATGATCTGCTGGACTACGATCGTGAATGACAACGTAGGAAGCCTGTCCGCCGATCTCATCACCACGCCACCCTGGGCGCTAAGCTGCATGTTCTGAAATTCTATTGGAGAGATTCCAATTTCGATGGTCTGCTGCCACACGTTGGCCAGTGTCGATTTGAACTGGTGCCATGGGTAGCGGCGGATTGCCGCTTGTACGATGGCGGGCTCTTCTGCGCGAATGCGATCCATTTGCGTTGGATTTGCGCGTGCAGCGATACCCTCTTTGCCGAACAAGAAGGCGTTGTTGCTTTGCGGAATTGGACGGTCACGATACAGTTCGCATATCGCGAACTTTCGCTGCGGAC